>ENA-ORDI01001367-ORDI01001367.1-marine-metagenome-genome-assembly--contig:-NODE-1367-length-13539-cov-4.435819_pt1 | contig 13539 bp, 14 predicted proteins | sample MGYA00248628_ERZ508525 | MGnify/ENA primary metagenome ERZ508525 (study PRJEB26195, sample SAMN05422138) | marine metagenome | isolation source: East of Porto Seguro, South Atlantic Ocean | place...
AACTACTCCCAATCAATAGTGACGTCAAAATGGCTCTCTAATAAAGTCAGTAAAATCAATACTTTATGGCTCTTTTTTTCTTTCGTTAAATTACTGTGTAATATTTGTGTAACTAATTACCCTCTTTTTTAGTCTACCTCTCTTTTAAATTGTATATCAAATCAACAACCCATATTTTCCAAAAAACAGTCTACTAATTACCCCGATAACAAAAACAAGAAAAAGAATTAATAAATGGAAATTTTATACCCAATGTTCGGCATGATTGCCTTGTCATGCTTCGTTGTCATTCTTCTATATGCAACTAGAATCCCCTCTATATTTAAAATGTGGGGCAGACTTCAGCACGCTAAACATGCTGACGAATTACGCCCTAAGCTTCCCAAAAGACTTAGATATATTACTGACAACTACAACCATATCTTTGAACAACCCACGTTATTTTACGCCGTTGTTATCTACATATTTTTGATGGAACATACTGACAATATTCATGTTTATTTAGCATGGGGGTATGTTGCAACACGAGTGATTCATACTGCCATTCAATTAACAACAAATAATGTTTCTTGGAGAGCAACTATCTTCAGTATTTCAGGTTTGTGTTTAATCGCAATGATAATAAGAGAATCTTTATTTTTTATATAGATTTATCTATTCCCACTCAATAACTAGATTACGTCTTTTGATCAGCCAAGTTATAGGCAGGCTGCGTTACTGAGTAAGCCCAATAGAAAAACATAAACTGGAATGCTAGACGAACATAAAGCAGTGCAACAGGGAGATCAGGAAAAGCCTCAGGTGTAATAGCCATATAAATATTAGCAGGATAAATGGCAACTAGCAGAGCAACTAATCCCCAACCAGCTATTTTACGCAGGCGAGGAATCAAAACACAGACGCCTCCTAGCACTTCAAAAAAGCCACTGATATAAACAGCCTCAGAATGCAATGGAAAAGCCGGAGGCATAATGGATAAATAAAAGTCTGGATTAACAAAATGATTTACTCCCGCATTGATAAAAAAAGCAGCCAACCCAAATAGAACCAACTTTTTCCACCAACTGACAGGTAGTTGAAGTACAGCAAAAAAATTAGTTGTAGTGTTCATCTTTTTAACTTCTTCATTTCAGAACTTTATTCCCACTCAATAGGTAATACCCTCTAGAACCCTTGTTTTAAAGGCATTTAAAAAAAGTTTGTATGAAGTTTGTATCATTTTAAAGTTAATTTAATAAACTCTGGTTATTGGCAACGAATGCTATAAAGAAATATCCTGTCGCAATCATCACACCATAAATTAAATATCTTTTCTTCATTTCTAAGATTTCGCTATCACAAAATGTTCGAGCTTAAATATTTGATTTTCAGGAAGGGTTCTACCGACAGGAGTAAAGTACACAGAGTTGAGGTCCTCCAAAGTCACGTTTTCTTTTATTGAATAACCATTTTGCGAAAGTACGCTTTCCATTTCTTCAGCACCGTAGAATGATATCCAAGGCTCGCCGGCTTTCGCTGATAAGTTTTTTATTAATTTAGCTCGTTTTGCAGCTTTTGGATAACCCTTACCAAAGCAAGCCTCAGGATTTTTATTGAGAAGTTCGTCGACATAAGATATAAAAAAAATTGAACTGGCTTTTTGAGTAAGCGTAGCCATTTCTTTGATCGTTGAACTGACAGCCTCTTTAGTGATGTACTGCGAGACGCCTTCGAGCGTAAAGACGGTGGATTTGCTTTGATCGAAACCTGCAGCCATAAGTTGTTTAGTTAACGACTGGTGAGTGAAATCAACAGTCACATAAGTGACATTTTCTGAATTGGGTAATTCTTTGGGAAGTTTAGAGCGCTTTCTAGCCTGAACTTCAGGCTGATCTACTTCAAAAATTCTTAGTGAAGACGGAAGTTCAAGCCGATGAGCCCGCAAGTCATATCCCGCTCCCAGAATGACGTATTGCTCAGCCCCACTAGTAGCACTTTTTTTAATCAGATCATCGATGAAGCGCGTACGCGAAATTAGATGTTCGTGAAAACCGGGTGCAAACTTTTGACTCAACCAGACGCTTAACTTATGTCCCATCAGTTTGATAAAGCTAGCACCTATTACAAACCTATCGGCGTAAGGATCGTTTATGATGCGTTCATCAGGTCTAGCTAATGTTTCAATCAAACGCTGTTTGGCCACTCCCTGGGCTGTACCGTCTTTTGTAAAAATTGATTTACTCATATCTTAAAAATTCTCATTCCCACTCAATAGTAGACATGAGAAAAACCCCAGTGTTTATAAGGGTTTCATGGGTATTCAAAAAAAGTGTGTAACTTTTGTGTAAGTTATTTCTAACCTGAATAAACTCTGTACCCTCTATCTTCCATACATTCTTTAAGGATTCTTTCCTTAATAATTTTTTCCTCTTTAGTCGCTGAAGATCCCCACAATCCTCCTCCTGCAGCACCTCCAGCAAGAATAAATGGTATAGCTGGAGCAAATACAGCTCCAAAAACAAGGGCTGCGGCTCCAGCAACAGCTCCACCGCCTAATAAAGCACCTCCTATTGTCTTAGCTGCTGCTTCATCTGACATGTCAATGCTTGCTGCTATTTGAAAGCACTCCTCTCTATCAATAACTACCTGATCTGCATCTTTTACTGATGCCGGATCAACAATAAGAAGAGGCTCTCTTGAGGCACAAGAAATAAGTAAAAAAACAAGAACAATAGAGAAAAATTTATGCATTTTCTTAGCATATCACATCTAAGAACGCTTCCTGATTGAGGTGCTGATATAGGAGTTAATAATATACTTTTTTGTCTTTTCTTATTCATTCCCACTCAATAGTAACCCAATTTTAAACCCTTATAGAGCAAGAGTTTCAGAGGGGCAAAATTTAGTTTCTGGTTTTAGTAAGGTTTTCAATCCTTAGTATTGTGTGTCCAAAGATATAAAATACTTTAGCAATGATTTATCTATTATTTTTTTTATTTATTTTTGTATTACCAAAAATTTGGCTTAACAGTACATTAAAAAGAAATGATGAGATTCTAGAAAGTATGCCTTTTACTGGACTAGAGTTTGGAGAACTTCTTCTCAAAGAGAATGCTTTAGAAGGAGTCAAGATAACTAATACAGACTTAGGCGATCATTATGATTTAGAAAATCAGGAAGTTAGGGTCCTGGAAGAGAGACTTAGTAAAAAAAGCATAACAGCTATTTCTATAGTTTCTCATGAAATAGGACATGCCATTCAGCATAAAGAAAAATATATGCCCTTAGAACAACGAACAACGCTGGTAAAAAATACTTCCTGGATTTCAAGACTAGGAGGGGGAGCGCTTTATTCGGGAATTCCCATAATTTTAGCCACAGGTTTATCCGGCATGATAAAAATCTGTCTTTTTATTGTATTGTTATCTGTAATAATTTCAGCCCTGGTTCATCTAATTACTCTGGATGTAGAAATGGATGCAAGTTTTAATCGTGCTTTACCAATTTTAAAAGAAAAGGTACCCACAGAATATCTTAATGGCTGTAGATCGGTGCTTAGAGCAGCAGCATTTACCTATGTTATTGGAGCTTTAACTAACTTTTTATCTTTAAGATATTTATGGATATTAATATCAAGGCTAAGATAGAGCTTATTTTTAAGATAAAATCTAAGTTATCACTTACTCCCACTCAATAGTAGACATGAGAAAAACCCCAGTGTTTATAAGGGTTTGAGAGGTGCGTTTTACTAGTGTGTAGTTAGTGTGTAGTAAACAGGTTATTTTCAATTTGTTCCCTTCCATCATTATCAATAACTTACCAGGTTCTAACTACACAGTGTGTAGTGAATTACTCTTCTTTGTAATCCTGTTCTAGAACTCCCTTTTCTTTCAGGGTTTTTATAAGTTTTTCTAGTCTTACAAGTGCAACCACTCCTACTAAACCAAAACAAAATGCTGCTGCTGCAAGTCCATCCATTCTTTTCTCCTTTTAATTCTCTACTCTATTCCCACTCAATAGTGACTTAATTTAAAACCCTCTAGTCAGTATGGGTTTCCAGCACGCATCATAGTTAGTTAATAGCATTTTTCAACTTAAGGATTCTATATTAAGAAAAATACGAACATTTTCTTTTATACAACTCCAAGTGACTTATGAAACGCAATAGTCACCTTAGTGTGTAGTAATCTGTGTAGTAAGGTTTTTAAGAGCCTATAAAATCAATAGGTTACAAAAAAGTGTGTAGCTAGTGTGTAGTTGAAGAATCCTTATTCTATAAGGGTTTCAGGAGAAAAAACTACTCCCACTCAATAGTAGCTGGTGGTTTGCTTGAAATATCATAAGTTACCCTAGAAACCTCAGGTATTTCGTTCATTACTCTATTAGATACTTTTTCTAAAAAACTATGAGGTAAGGTAGCTGCCTTCGCAGTCATGAAATCTATGGTTTCAACTGCCCTCAACGCTATAACGTATTCATACCTTCTTGAATCCCCGACGACACCAACAGATTTAACAGGGAGGAAAACTGCAAATGCCTGACTGACTTTATCGTAATACCCTTCCTCGACTAACTCCCTTATAAATATGTCATCTGCCAGCTGCAAGATTCTTATGTATTCTCTCTTTATCTCCCCTAAGATTCTTACGCCAAGACCTGGACCTGGGAAAGGATGTCTAAACAATATTTCGCGTGGCAAGCCCAATTCCAATCCTATTTTTCTTACTTCATCTTTAAATAAGTCTTTTAAAGGCTCAATAACTGGTAATTTAAGATAATCCGGAAGACCCCCAACGTTATGGTGAGATTTAATCACGTGAGCAGTACCGTTTGTATTGCCTGCAGATTCAATTACATCAGGATAGATTGTTCCCTGAGCTAACCATTTTATTTTTTGATTTTTTTTGGCTTCTTTCAAAAAGACATCTATGAAAGTTTTGCCAATAGCTTTCCGTTTATGCTCAGGATCTATTTTACCTTTAAGATCTTTGAGAAATTGATTTCCCGCATTTACTCTTTTGACTTTGATACCAAACTTACTTTTAAAGGTATCCATAACCTGATCGCCTTCGTTCAGTCTAAGGAGACCATTGTCCACGAACACACAGGTCAGCTGATCACCAATGGCCTTAGAGAGTAGAGCGGCTACCACTGCCGAATCCACTCCTCCAGATAACCCTAGTAAAACTTTTTCAGAGCCAACCTTTTCTCTAATTTCAGCAACTGCTTTGGAAATAATATTTTTTGAATTCCACAAGCCTTTACAGTCGCAAATATCTCCTACAAAGTTTTTAAGGATTTGTTTACCTTGTGGTGTGTGAGTTACTTCGGGATGGAACTGTAAGCCATAGATTTTTTTCTGCGGATGGAATAAACCTGCTATTGGACTGTTGTTAGTTTTGGCAAAGGTTTTAAACCCTTTAGGTAAAGAAACCACTTGATCTCCATGACTCATCCAAACATTGATAGAATTTTTTGTTATACCTTTAAGCAATCCAGAAGCTTTGTTTAAAACCCTCAATTTTGCATGGCCAAACTCTCGCTTGCTTGCTAATTTAACTTTTCCTCCCATTTGTTGGGCAATGCTTTGCATGCCGTAGCAAATTCCTAAAATGGGGATGTTTAAACTAAACAGTTTACTCGGAACTTTAGGAGAGCCTTTTTGTTTGACCGTCTCTGGACCTCCCGAGAGGATGATCCCCTTGGGATTGAATTTTTTTATCGAAGTAATAGTGGATTTGTAAGAATATATTTCGCAATAAATCCCAAGTTCTCTTACTCTCCTTGCAATTAACTGAGTGTATTGAGAACCGAAATCAAAAATTAAAATTCTGTCGCCAATGATGTCTTGAGACATCTTAGTACTCCATTATTTTAGGACATCCTGTAATTAGGAGCTTCTTTGGTTACACTCACATCATGAACATGACTCTCGTTGACACCAGCATAGGTTACTTGTATGAACTTAGGTTTAGTCCTCATGGTTTTTATGTCTTGTGAACCGGTATAACCCATACTTTGTTTTAAGCCGCCCATCATCTGATGAATCACAGCTTCCATCCAACCTTTGTAAGGCACCCTGCCTTCAATCCCTTCTGGAACTAGCTTCTCGGTAGCATTTGCGCTGTCCTGAAAGTACCTGTCCCCAGATCCTAGGTCTCCACTCATAGCACCTAGGGAACCCATACCTCTGTAAGACTTATAACTTCTTCCTTGAAAGAGTTCCACTTCGCCTGGTGCTTCTTCGGTACCAGCTAAGATACTGCCTAACATTACCGAGTGGGCTCCTGCGGCTATAGCTTTGGCCACATCTCCGGAAAAACGAATGCCTCCGTCAGCGATGACAGGGATATTACTATTTTTCAGAGCTTCGGCGGCGTTGGCTACTGCAGTGAGTTGTGGCACGCCAACCCCAGTTATCATTCTAGTGGTACAAATGGAACCTGGTCCAATTCCAACTTTTACAGCATCAGCCCCAGCTTTGACCAGTGCCAAGGCACCTTCCTTGGTTGCTACATTGCCCCCTATTACCTGAACATCAGGAAAATCATGCTTAAGAGCTTTAATTTGGTTTAAGACTCCTTCGTGATGGCCATGAGCACTATCTACTACCAGCACATCTACGCCTGAATCAATGAGTGCATTTGCTCTTTCTTTTGTCTCGGGGCTGGTTCCAATAGCTGCCCCGACCAGTAATCTGCCTTCTGAATCCCTAGCTGCATTGGGAAAGTCTAAGGATTTATTTATATCCTTGAGGGTTACCAAACCTGTGAGCATGAAGTTATGGTCAATGAGTAAGATTTTTTCAATTCTGTTTGAATGAAGTAATTCTTTTATGACGTCAAGGCTTTCACCTTCTTTTGCTGTAACCAGCTTGGCCTTAGGAGTCATAATCTGGGAAACCCTAGCTGACAAGTCCTGTTCATTTCTAAAATCTCTGCTGGTAACGATTCCCACTAGGTTTCCATCATCGACCACCGGCATTCCAGAGATGCTAAGTTCGTTCGTTAGCTGTATAAGTTCACCAACATTGTTATCGGAACGGATGGTTATTGGATCTCTTACTACACCGCTTTCATATTTCTTTACCTTTCTAACTTCAGCGGCTTGCTCTTCAATAGGGAAATTTTTGTGAACGATACCAATCCCACCCAATTCACCTAAAGCAATCGACATTCTTGATTCAGTTACAGTATCCATGGCTGCTGAAATAACAGGAATATTGAGCTCTATGCTACTGGTCAAGCTCGTTTTGAGATCTACATCTTTTGGGAGTACTCCCGAGTGTTCAGGCAGAAGAAGTACGTCGTCGAAAGTTAATGCCTGGTCTGCTATACGCAACATCTTTAAATTATACAGAAAGAAAAGAAAAGGAATTAAAAAAATTTAACTTAAGCTAAACTAAAGAAAAATCAACTCATGGAAGATATTTCTAAAAAAACTCCTTTTTTGGGATGGCGTATGGTCACCATAGCTCTTTTTGCAGATTTCTGTGTTGTGGGGTTTGCGTTTCAATCTTACCCAGTTATCCAACTTGTAATCGCAGAAGAAATGGAACTTTCGAGATTCATGGTTACTCTTACCATCCCTGGTTTTATGCTTATTTCTGCCATTACCATGCCTGTGGTAGGAAAGTTATTGGATACTTACTCGATAAGATCGGTTTTAATTTCCGGTTCATTTGTCTATGGATTTTCTTTAATCTCCCTTTATTTCGTTAATAGTTATTTAGCTTTCATTTTGATATTTGTTCTCCCGATTGCTCTTGGGGCTTCTTTGATGGGAAACTTGTCCGTCTCAAAACTTGTATCAAGATGGTTCCGTGAACATACGGGAAGAGCTTTAGGTATAGCGGCTCTAGGTGTTTCTTTCTCAGGTTTGGTTATGCCTAACTTAACTAACTATCTTCTTAATGATCTAGGTCTTAATTGGAGAGAAGCTTACTTATATTATGGTGTGTTCACTTTGATCATTAATGCGCCTTTGTTTAAGTTTCTTGTTATTGATAATCCAGAAGATGTGGATCAACTGCCAGATGGAAAAGTACTAAATAACGGTGAAGAGGATTCAACTGAAGATTCAGGAAAAGATTGGTCCCTGAAGCAGTTATTTCAAGACAGAAATTTCTGGGTTCTGTCTTTAGTTTTTGCTTTGCAATTCTGTGCCATGATGGCAGTGTTATCTCATATAACCTTTTACGCTTCTGAAAGGGGTTGGGCCGAACAAGCGGCTTGGATTTTTAGTATGTACGCCGTTCCAGCAATGATTAGTAAGCTCGTTTTTGGATGGTTAGTAGAAAATAAAATGGATGCAAGATTAGCTGTCTCAACATCTCTTGTAATCCAGCTTGTGGGAACTCTGCTTATTCTTTTTAGCCAGAGCCCGAATCAACTTTCATTTATTATTGCGTTATTCGGATTTGGAGGGGGTGCAGCCCTTCCCTTAAGTAATATACTTTACAATAAAATCTATACTCAAAAAAGTTTTGGATTTTCAAGAGGTACCGCCCAGCCTTTTATTTCTCTTCTCCAAGTTAGCGGAACGCCTGTAGCTGCACTGATGTTTGATGCCTATGGAAATTATGATTACGCTTTTCTGTTTCTTTCTTCCTTATTGGTCCTCGCAATCATAGTTATCTGGTTCTTAAGGATACCCACTGCAAAAGAAAACGATTAAACAAATTCCTGTATCAACTTATCTAATTCCTCTACAAATTCTAGTGGTTTGTCTAACATTAAGTGGTGTTGAGCTTCTCTTAAAGCTACCACCGAAGAACTTTTTGGAAGAAGTTCTTTCATCTCTTTGATGGAATCACCGGTATCAAACTCCATAGTGTTTTCTCCGTATATAAAAGAAACAGGGCAGCTCAATTGATTAAGAACTTCAGATTGATTATTTCCAACATCTAAATGATCGTAAGTAGAGGGATCAAAAGTCCAACTCCATCCCTGGTCCGTCTTTCGTACAGATCTTTCAGCTATAAAATCTAGTAGAAATTGATTTTTACATTCCTGGGGAGGCATTAATCTAAATCTTTGTACCAACTCTTCTTTCGAAGGTCTGACTTTTGGAGGTTTAGAAGGCGGTAAATTTTTGTACCAATCTACGTGATTTTCAGGGCGTCTTACGACAAAATCCACCAAAATCAAGCCTGACATATCTTCACTGTATTTCTCAGCGGTAGCCAAAGCAATCATGCCGCCAAAGCTGTGACCAACAATAACTGGTCTAATGAGTTTAGTTTCTTTAAGCACACCCCAAACATCTGCTACAAAAGTATCTTTGTCATATCTAGAACGCCATTCACTCTCTCCCATGCCACTAAAACTCATAACGACAAAGTGATATTTATCTACAAGCAATCCTCCTATAAATTGAAACCAATGGGCATGGGCATGGTTTCCATGCAGCATAATTACTGAAGGATTTAGAGGGCTTCCCCACTCCATAAAATGAACTTTAGCCCCAGAAATTTCAGCAAAATCACTTTTGTGATTAACTTCGAGAGCTTTCCTAAACCATTGAGGCTGTTCTTTAACTATTTCCATATTGAATAATGATGCATCCTTACTTTTAGGATGCGGAATACTAAAGTAAGTAAATAATAAAAGGAAGATCCTTAGACTAATTAGTTAATTGAGCTTATTGATTAAAAATTAAGTCGGTTTTTGCTGCAGCAATAAAGTCATTCATATGTAAACCAAGGATCTTATGGGTCCACCAAGTTACTTCCACTTTACCCCATTCTAAGAGAATAGCAGGATGATGGTCTTCCTGCTCAGCAAGATCTGCAACTTTATTAGTAAATTGAACTGCAGAAGAGTAATCTTGAAACTCAAACACCCTTCGAAGCCTTAACATAGACTCTTCAGTAATAGGCTTCCAGTCGGGTATTTCTTTTATGAGTTCAACTAATTCATCAGCAGTAACTTTTGGAGCATCAGCTTTACAAGCTACACATTTTTGGGAGGTTAAACTGTCCATATTATTTCTTGATTCCTCCTGAAGTTAAATTTTTAGGATTTAATAGTTTTTCCAATCTCTTTCGAGATAACTTAGTTTCTTCTAAGGCTACTTCTATTACGGATCTCCTTCCCTTATAAGCTTTTTTAGCTATCTCGGCCGCTTTTGCGTAGCCGATAATAGGACTAAGTGCAGTTACCAATACGGGATTTCTTTCTAAAGACTCCTGAATGTTTGTTTTATTGACCTTGAAGGTTTTTATAGCTTTATTCCCTAATATACCCATTGCATTAGAAAGAATATTTAAACTCTTCAATAGATTGTAAGCTATAACTGGGAGCATAACGTTGAGTTGAAAATTGCCTGACTGAGCAGCGATAGCCACAGTGGTATCACTACCAATAACCTCGGCACAAACCATGGTAACCGCTTCGGGAATGACAGGATTTACCTTACCAGGCATGATGCTACTTCCTGGTTGAAGAGCTTGAAGTTCTATTTCCCCCAATCCAGATAAAGGACCACTGTTCATCCAACGTAAATCATTACTGATTTTCATCAGTACGGTGGCTAAGTTTCTCATTTCTCCTGACAACTGAAGTGAAGTATCTTGAGAGCTAAGGCTATGGAAAAAATTATCACTCGGCTTTGCTTTGATCTTTTCAATTCTGGAAACTTCCTTGGCAAATTCTATTGAAAATCTTGGATGAGCATTTATTCCCGTCCCAACAGCAGTTCCCCCTTGTGGTAACGCAAGAAGTTGGTCAGTAACTGTGGTAAGAGATTTTTGAGATGCTCTTAATTGAGAACTCCAAGCCATCAATTCTTGAGACATATCTAAAGGCATGGCATCCATTAGATGAGTTCTACCAGTTTTCGTGGTTCCTTCTACTTTCTTAGCTTTTTCATCAATTATATTGATCAGGTTATCTATAGCAGGCAACAAATGATGTTCCATCCCACAATGGGTACTTAAGTTAATGGCAGTTGGAATAACGTCATTACTGCTCTGACTCATATTTACATGATCATTTGGATCAACATCAACTCCTGAAAACTTAGAAGCTAATCTAGCTATGACTTCATTTGCGTTCATGTTAGTACTGGTTCCAGATCCAGTTTGGAAAATATCTATAGGAAATTGGTCATCATGCTTACCAGATAAAACTTCTTTTGATGCCCTAATAATTGCATTTGACCTTTTAGCATCAAGAAGGTTGAGAGTTTTATTTGCCTTCGCGGCCGCTGTTTTAATCAAGCCAAGGCTCATTATGAAAGTTCTGCTGAAAGGAAAATTGAAAGTAATGCCACTAATGGGAAAATTATTTATAGCTCTTTGTGTCTGGGCTCCCCAAAGAGCATTAAAAGGAACTTTTATCTCGCCTAAACTATCTTTTTCGATTCTATAGCGCTTTTTTGCCATAATACTTCCCCTCAAGAGAGATATTTTATCATTTAAGCTAAATATTTAACGACAAAGGTTTAGCGGATTATAATTTTTAAAGAGAGAACGAATATGACTAAAGAGTTGAGAGGAAAAATTGATACAGACTTAGGTAAACAACCTCAGAAAGAAAAGGGATCCTTGCAACCTATTGAATGCAAGACTATGGAAGAACAAAGAAGGCATCAACTAGAGAGACTCGCTAGCGGTTTTAGAATGTTTGCTCATTTTGGTTTTGATGAAGGGCTTGCAGGCCACATTACTTTAAGGGATCCTGAGTACCCTCATTATTTTTGGGTAAACCCTTTTGGTATACATTTTAATCAGATGTGTATTTCTGACTTGTTGCTTGTAAATAGAGAGGGAGAGGTAGTTCAAGGTGATAGACCTCTAAATACCGCGGCCTTCGCGATTCATTCTCGTCTTCATGAAGCTAGACCTGATGTAAATGCAGCTGCTCATTCACATTCTATGTATGGAAAATCTTTCTCAACCCTGGGCAGGCTGTTAGAACCAATAACCCAAGACTCTTGTGCTTTTTTTAATGATCATGTTTTGTTTGATGATTACACGGGTGTAGTTCTAGAAACTGATGACGGGGATAGAATTGCTGAAGCACTTGGCAATAAGAGAGCAGTTATCTTAAAAAATCATGGACTACTAACCACAGGTGAAACTGTTGATGCAGCTGTTTGGGGATTTTTGTCCATGGACAGATGTTGTCAATCACAACTTCTGGCTGAATCGGTAGGTCAAATGGAAAGAATTTCTGATGAAGTTGCGGAGTTAACTAAAACGCAAGTAGGTTCAGAAGCAGGCATGTGGGCAAGTTATCAACCCATATACGATTTAATGTTGGAAAAGGACGATAGTTTTCTTAACTAATTTTTCAGCTTGAGCCATTCTCTGGTAGTTCTATATCAGTAGCTAAACTAGGGCATCAAAATTCATAATGTTGAGGTCGTTGAAGTCCATCCATAGCCACCAGTTCTCTAAGATATTTCTTTCTTAAGTCTAGGCACAACTTCCCTAAAGAGAAGTTCAAGACTTGCTGACATTTCCTTTAACCTTATGCCAGGAGGTGCGGCCATCGTAACAATATCTGTAATTCCAAACTCCAGAATAAATTTCTTCAACTCCTCTACGCACTCTTCTACCGTTCCTACAATCCAAGTTTGAGGTATAGGCTCACCAGGGTCTCCAAAACCTTCACCACTCTCTTCGAAAAATCTTTTATATAATTCCATTCGATATCTTTCAGATTGCCTTATTGGTTCCCAATCTGACTCTTTGTTATTTGTTACAAGAATGCTTCTTATTATTCCTACCCGATAATCTGAAGGATTTCTGTCACTTTCTTGCAAGGCTTTAACCCAAGGATCAAAAGATTTCTTTCTTAAGCCTTGAGGAAGAAAGTTTGTGTCATATTTTGCAGCTCTTAATGCCCCAGGTTCGGACATAGCAGCTATCCATAATGGAGGGCCTCCCTCATGTATATATCCAGGAGTTATCTTTACGTCTTCAAAATTATACCGCTTGCCTTTATAACTAAATTTTTCTCCTTTAAAACATCTTTGCAGCACTTCAATGCCTTCATTCATTAAAGATAAACGGTGACTGACTGGAAAACCAAATCCTTTAAACTCATGAGGGGCATAACCCATACCCAGTCCAACCTCTACCCTTCCGTTAGAAATATTATCTAAGACTGCTAGATCTTCAGCTAACCTTATCGGATGATTAAAAGGCATTAAACATATATCTGTTCCAAAACAAACATTTTTAGTCACACTTGCCATTGCACCTGCGACTGGTATCCAGCTTGGTAAATAGCTATCTTCAATGAAATGATGTTCTGTGAACCAAACTAAGTCAGCTCCAATCTGATCAAGCCATTTAACCTGTTCTAATATTTCATCATACTTATCATTATAAATAATTTTATCCGGATATATCAATGGGTAAGTCATTGATTCAACTGGTTGAATAATATTTTTATTGGGAAGATGTAATGAAGGTAGTATTATTCTCAGCAGGTTTTTTTGAGTATGTCATTGAACTAGCAAATGCCCTTTCAAAGAAACATGAGGTAATTCTTATGTTACCTGAGAATCACTTACTTAAAAATCATTTTGACTCTATTTCAGAGAACA
>ENA-ORDI01001368-ORDI01001368.1-marine-metagenome-genome-assembly--contig:-NODE-1368-length-13533-cov-3.818371_pt1 | contig 13533 bp, 16 predicted proteins | sample MGYA00248628_ERZ508525 | MGnify/ENA primary metagenome ERZ508525 (study PRJEB26195, sample SAMN05422138) | marine metagenome | isolation source: East of Porto Seguro, South Atlantic Ocean | place...
TTCGGAATCATGTGCTGCAGCAATGTTTATAGCAGCAACAAATGTTTTAGATTTTAAAAATTATTTAGGGAAGATTGTTTTTCACGAATTTCATCATGTATGGGATAGTTCTTTTTATGCTAATTCACCACGAGGGGATAGAGAAAACCCGGCATGGATGATTGAGGGAATGGCAGAATACGATGGACTTATGAAGTCTATGGCTATGAATTGGACAAATCAAAATTATTTTAATACAGAAATTTCTAATATCAAATCAAAATTAATTAGTAACCCTAGTTACATAGATATTGATAAAGATATTTTCTCTTTCTGCGACAGATGTCCAGTGAGTTCAATAGAGAGAGGAATAGTTGTAATTGATTATATAATGAGCAATTATGTTGAGACAGATTTTGATACTTTTGCTAATAAGTATTATTCGGACTTAAATAAATTTGGATGGAAAAAAGCTTTAAGTAATGCAGTGGGTGATTATGCAGTTTTTAAAAATTCATTTAAACAATATATGTTAAATTAATTCATCTTTATTTTGCCACATTATTTTATGTTTAAATTGAATCACATAAAAAATGATTTCTATGGGGGAATTACTACAGCAGTGGTAGCTTTACCATTAGCCTTGGCTTTTGGAGTAACTTCTGGCATTGGAGCTATTGCAGGACTTTGGGGGGCTATAATATTAGGATTTTTAGCATCTCTTTTCGGAGGAACTAAAAGTCAGATTTCAGGTCCGACGAGCCCTATGACTATTGTAATGTCTGGGATAGTTTTAACATATAACAATGAATTGGATTTGATTTTTACCATTGTTGTTCTAACAGGGTTAATTCAAATTTTGTTTGGTATTTTAAGGATTGGAAAATATATTCAATATGTTCCATCACCTGTCATTTCAGGATTTGTAACTGGTATAGGTTGTATTATAATAATTATTCAATTTGGGCCAATACTGGGTCATCAACTTCAAGGTAAAATTTTCGATATTTTACAGAATCTTATGATTATTAATAATATAAATAATGATTCGTTAATAATTGGAATGATTGGATTATTTATATTATTAATTTATCCAAAAAGATTTAATAAATTTATTCCATCACCATTAATTTGTTTATTTATTGGAATTTTACTTTCATATTACTTTTTTACAAATGCAATAACTTTAAGAGAAATACCTGTAGGCCTACCAGGATTTATTTCATTTAATATGCCATTATCTAAAGCTCCATTTATGTTTTTTTCAGCTTTCATTTTAGCTTTATTGGGTTCTGTAGATTCGCTGATAACTTCTTTGATAGCTGATAAAGCTACAAATACTAAACATAATTCCAATAAAGAATTAATTGGACAGGGAATAGGAAATACTATTTCAGGCCTATTTGGTGCTCTTCCTGGAGCCGGGGCAACAATGCGTACTATGGTAAATATAAAATCAGGTGGAGAGACAAATCTGTCAGGGATGATTCATGCTTTATTATTATTGGGAGTGGTATTGGGATTAGCTCCGTTAGTTGAAATAATCCCTAATTCTATATTAGCAGGAATATTAATCAAAATAGGATGGGATATTATTGATTGGGATTATATAAAAAATTTCAAGAATGAAAAAGTTACAAATTACTGTTTGATGTTATTTGTATTATTTCTTACTGTTTTCATAGATCTGATAATTGCAGTATTTTCAGGTATTGTATTATATTGGATAGTAAATCTGATTAATAAAAAATTAAAATGAATAATGAAATTGTTATAGTAGCAGCAAAAAGAACTCCGATAGGGTCTTTTCAGGGAGTATTTAATAATACAACAGCTGTTGAATTATCTACTGTGGTAACCAAATCAGTTATAGATCAAATATCTATTGATCCAAATGAAATTGATGAAGTTATAATAGGTTGTGTTTTAACTGCAGGATTAGGACAGGCGCCAGCAAGACAAGTTTCAATAGCTTCAGGATTATCTTTAGATACCGGAGCTATTACAGTGAATAAAGTATGTAGTTCTGGTCTACAAAGTATTTTAATAGGCAACGATATGATAAAGGCAGGGACAGCTAATATAGTTTTAGCTGGTGGTATGGAATCTATGACGATGTCTCCGTACCTTATGCCAAATGCCAGGCAGGGATATAGAATGGGATCTGGTGAAGTTATTGATCATATGTTTTATGATGGCCTGCAAAATCCTTATGATCAGAATTTGATGGGATATTTTGCTGAACAAACATCAAAAAAATATGGGTTTACCAGGGAAGATCAGGATTTATTTTCTATTGAATCAGTTAATAGATCTTTAAGAGCACAAAAGTCGGGATTATTTGATGATGAAATTGAACCTGTTGTTGTAAAAACCAGAAGAGATACTACTACAATTTCCAAAGATGAAGAACCAGAGAAATGTGATATTGATAAAATTCCATCAATGAGACCAACTTTTGATAAAAATGGTACTGTAACTGCGGCAAGTTCATCCTCGATTTCTGACGGAGCTGCATCCCTGATTATAATGTCTGCTGATGAAGCTGAAAGCCGAGGATTAAAGCCCCTGGCAATTATACGCGGGCATAAAAGACATTCACAGGAACCTGAATGGTTTACTACAGCAAATATAGGGGCTATTGATAAATTACAGAAAGAATTGAATTGGAATAAAGATTTAGTCGATTTATACGAAATTAATGAAGCATTTGCGTGTGTAACTATGGCTGCAATGACAGATTTGGATATAGATCATAAAAAATTAAATATTCATGGTGGAGCTTGTGCTTTGGGACATCCGATTGGAGCTAGTGCTGCGAGAATTTTGATAACACTTATTTATGCTCTCAGAAACAATAAAGGAAAATGTGGCATAGCATCAGCTTGTAATGGTGGTGGTGAGGCAGTTGCAATCGCTATAGAGATTCCATGAAAAATAAATTTACTGCCTTTTCATTATTAATTTTATTTTTTGTTGCTTGTTCGTCAGGTGAATCAGCAGAAACGCAGCTCTCTTCATTGGAAAAAGAGAAGTTGCAAAATCAGGTAACCGAATTACAAAAAGAGCTTAGTAAATCGCAGGATACTCAAACGCAAAGTACTCAGAACCAAGGCACTAAACAAACAGGACCGAACTGGGGAAAATATGTTGTTCCTGGCACAAAAATTACAGGAGAAATATGTGATGATGGAACAGAATGGTTTACTATTTCACTTGAAGATGTTTCAACAAATAATCTTGGTCATAAAGTAGCACTGAAAAATTAGATTTAATCGTTATTATTGTGGGGGTTTAAAATGCCATATATTGTAAATCATATTCATTTAAAATCAGAAGATCCAAAATTAACTGCTGATTGGTTTGTTAAAGCTTTTAATGTTGAAATAGTATCAGATAGAGTAAGAACATTTGGAGATCGATTCATAGAAACTAAAGCTGAAGGCGGTATGAGGATTTTTATATCTGGAGCCAGAGATGGAGAAGAGTTGAATCCCCCTGATGATGATGCTCATTATGGATTGGAGCATTTTGGTTTTGATACTGATGATATCGAGTCTGATATCAAAAGACTTATTGGTATGGGAGCTATACATAAAGAAGGCCCGATTACTATGCCTAGTGGGATGAAAATAGGTTATATAGCTGCACCTGGTGGTATAAGAATAGAATTAATTGAACCTCATTTAATGTCTTAAGTAGTTTTTATAATTGTGTAAACTTTCCAAACTGATATAATAATCAATCTGTAAGTATGTATATTTTCTATGGTCAGAAATATATCTTATGGTTTTTTGATAGCTCATTAACTATTAAGGTAATCACAATACATACTTGCAGACCAAAAAGTTATTTTCACTCAGAATTGCCACAAGCAAAGCTCGTGCGAAAATTTAGGTATAACTCTCCGAAAAGATATCACACATAAATAAATAATAACCCTTAAAGCCAATCGGCTTGATCAAATGGATATGCTAGAATATTCTTTCAAATTGTAAATATATGGCAAGATTTGAACTTAATAGTGGGAATTATAGTGGGAATATGACTAAGTATTCCAATTAATATTCTTAATCTATGAAGGATATAGGAGCGTAGCTCAGTCGGTAGAGCATTGGTCTCCAAAACCAAGGGTCAGGGGTTCGAACCCTCTCGCTCCTGCCATATATTTATAATCTTACACAAATCACTGTTTTTAATTTTTTTACTAAATTTAATAATTTTAAAGTGAAGTAATAATTCGATTAAATTGCAAATGGGTAATCCAATTACATTTAATGTACACCCGTTAATCTTTTGAACTGGAGAATTTTCTCCGTCTTGTATAGCGTATGCACCGGCTTTATCTTTAATATCAAAATTATTTATGTAATATCGTATATTTTTTTGATCCCAATTTTTAAAATGTACTTTTGTAACTTTGGTGTTATATTTAATATCACCTGTTTTTGTATTTAGAATTGAAATCGTAGTTATGACTTCATGTAAATTATTTGAAAATTTAGATAACATTTCAAAAGCATCATTCTTATCTGCTGGCTTACCGAAAATTCGATTTTGAAAAGCAATTATTGTATCTGCAGCAATTATAAATTCTTTATTATCATTATTTAATTTTTTTAATTTATCATTGCTTGTTTTTATTGAATAAGATTTTGGAAGTTCGTTTTTATTTGGCTTAAGTTCTGCTTTATTATTAATTATTACATCAAAATTTATTCCCAAAGATTTCAACAATTCAATTCTTCTGGGTGATTTTGAAGCGAGGCCTATAGTTGCATTTTGTGTAAAATACATCTTTATATTATTAAGATATTTGAGATTTTGATTTTACCAGTTCGTTTAAAGCAGACAGTACAGTATTTGTATTTTTAAGCATATATTGTGTTAATTCTTCATTCATTTGATTCAATTTATTATCTTGTTTTAATTGATTGGCATTTCTGGCAATTGATTTTGCAGACTTATAAAATTCATTTTGTATTGGTTCCCAAATTTTTCTAATTTCAGAAGCTTTATCGTTATCTAGTATACCTTCCGTCCTACATGATTCTTCAATTGATCTAAATGACCACCAGGGACTCTTAGGATCATAATTTTTATTTCCTATAGATAAGATTTTTGGGATTTCACCTTCTATAAACATAGGTATAAATATACCAAGGCAAGGCGAATACATAGAGGTCCAGTGAATATCTAATTGACTATTATCAGAATGCAATTCAGAAACTAAAGATGCAGCTGTGTTTCCATCAGAATCAGAATTAGAATCTGGATAATGCATACATATTGTTCTTGAATCTAGGAAATTTTGTGATATATTTGAATTTTCTCCGTCTGAATGATCTTTTAATATAAATATAATTTCTTTTACATTTATGTTGCTTTTTAAATTTTGAAGATATGTACATGATCTTAATCTTCTGAATTCTCCTCTTCCATCATATCTTGAATCATAATCACAGAATGTTTTTGCAAAATTCAATTTTGGAGAGTCTATATGCAGGTTTAATGATTTTGCAGTATTAATAGCTGTATCAGATATATTATCCCAATTTGATTCAATTGAATGTATATTACTTATTCCTTCAGCATCTTTCACTTTTTTTACTGCCCATTCATGGCCTGCAGTTTCAATGATGTATGCTTCTTTAGGGTCTGCTATTAAATATCCATTATCATAGGTTCTTATATTGTGATTATTTTCAAAGACTCCTTGCCCAAATGTAGAAACTAAATCAGTGATAACTTTTACAGCCTCTTTTGCATTTTTAGACCTTTCTAAAGCTAATCTAACAATCTCCATTCCAATTAATTTAGGGGCGGGTGATGAAGGAATATGAGTTCCTAATCCTTCATTTCCTATTACAACCTGATATTCATTGAACCCATGTTCATAACCCCAGCACCAAAAAGGTTTTGAACCTACATGTGCATAAGATATTTTTGTTGATGGAATTTTTATAAATTGGCATTCGGTATATTTACTTTGATTTTTTATTCTTGGTTTTTGTATTAAAGGTTGGCATTCTAATTTAGGGCGATCAGAATTCTTTCCAAATATAGTAGTATTATTAGAAGTGGAATTAGGTAATGCGACAACAGTATCACAAGAAATAATTGCTTCTTTAAATTCCATAATTTAATCAATTTTTAACTATTTATTTAATTAAAATTAATTATGACTATTTAATATTAATTAATCTAGGGTAAATAATAAGAACTTGTTTATAATAATTTTTATATAAATTTTTTAAATGCAAAATATGAATAAACCTTTATATGAACAGATGAATATTATAGATAAAGATTATGTTTTATCTAAATTGGAGCAATTTCTTTTAGAAGATTCTCCAAATGGAGATCCTACAACAGAATTAACAGTTGATATTGAAAAAAATGCTACCGCTTCAGTTATATGTGAAGATGAATGTGTATTTGCTGGTGAACAAATTCTGAATGCATTGGATGATGATTTTCAAATTAGTATATTTACAAAAGATGGGACTGATTTACTAAAGGGTCAAAAAATTGCAACTTTAGAAGGAAATGCAAGACAATTATTAAAATTGGAAAGAATACTTTTGAATTTATTGCAACGTTTATCAGGGATTGCTACTTTAACAAAAAAATATGTAAATATAGTAAATCCCAGTGGAATTAAAATTTTAGATACCCGTAAAACAACACCAGGATTAAGACTTTTGGAAAAATATGCAGTTAAAGTTGGAGGCGGTTATAATCACAGATTAGATTTATCTTCAGGATTATTAATCAAAGATAATCACTGGATTGCATCAAAAGAAGATTTTTATAAAATTATAAGAGATTATGATTTGAAATTACCTTTACAGGTAGAAGTTGATAATGAAAATCAGTTATTAGATTTACTTAATTATAAAGTTGATGCAATTTTATTAGATAATATGGAACCGGAATATGCAAAAAATTGTGTTGATATTATTCGTGCTAAAAGTAAAAGTATATTTATTGAAATATCTGGTGGTGTTACTTTAGAAAATTTATCTGATTATATAATAGATGGTGTAGATGCAATTTCTTCAGGCGCACTAATGCATCAAGCGCAGAATCAAAAGTTAAAATTGGAATTTATGGAAGCTCAGATTTAATGAGGTGATCTGTAAGCCGAGTTCTGTAGTGATAAACACTGACGATCATCTATCTAGGCTTATTGTTGCCAATAAGCTCAAGCGATCTACCCAAAGTACTTGGATACGGGATAATCCATTTCCTTTCTATATGATCTTTCACCAGGTGGGGTTTACCATGCCTTTATTGTTACCAATAAAGCGGTGAGCTCTTACCTCACCTTTTCACCCTTACTATTATTAATAGCGGTATATTTTCTGTGGCACTTTCCTTCAAGTCACCTTGACCAGTCGTTAACTGGCACCTTTCCCATTGGAGCTCGGACTTTCCTCTATTAAAAATAGCGATCGTCCAATCACCTCATCATATATATTATTATAATATATTTTTGGAATAATATGGATTTATAAGTATAATAATAATATATATATAAATAATTGATAATTATGATGAACAAACCATCTGTACAAAGAGATAATTCTGGAGCTTTAACCATAAAGATATCATCTGATGCAGTTAATCATATTAGAAGCTTTGGGAACCTTGAGGGTAAAAATAAAACTAATTTAAGGGTTGCAGTGAAAGGTGGAGGGTGTTCTGGATTAACTTATGTTTTAGAATTAGCTGAAAATCCTAGTGAAAATGAAAAAGTTATTAGTGAGAATGGGATGGAACTTTATGTTGATAAAAAATCATATATTTTTCTTGCTGGAACTACTTTGGAATATCAAGGCGGATTAAATGGTAAGGGCTTTGTTTTTCAAAATCCAAATGCTAAAACAACCTGCGGTTGTGGTACTTCTTTCTCGGTATAATTATTTATGAACTTAGCTGAATTAAATTTAAATGTACGAATATACACTCCTTCTAAATATAAGTTTATTGCTGTAAAAGGTAAAGATAGTATAGATTTACTAGATAGATTGACTACTAATGATCTGAAAAGTTTAAAATCAATGGAACATGCTTATTCTCTGCTAGTGTCTCCAAAAGGCAGAATGATTGAAATGCTAAGTGTATTAAATTTAGAAGGACAAATTATTTTAGGATGTTCTGCAGATTCTTTAAATAAAGTTTTAGAGTGGATAGATTTTTATACATTTGGAGAAGAAGTTGAAATTATTCTTGATCAAAAAGATTATCAGTCTAAAATTATGATTATGGGTGAAAATTCTATTTCATTTATCAATTTTATTTTCGGCATTGATATGTCACTATCTGAAGGAAAATCTATGTTTATTGCTTTAAACAAGCAACATTACGGAAGAATTAAGCTTCTAATAGTAAATAAAAATTATTTTGATTTTGGTCATTATGAAATTTATGCTTCGAGAGAAGATGTTGATTATGTCTTGAAATTATTTAAGCAAAATAGGCATAATTTCAAATTTGTTGATTATTTAAATGATGATAAATTTAATAATTATAGAATTGTAAATAATTTAGCTGGATACCCTACAGAAATTAATGAAAATTACAATCCTCTGGAAGCGGGTTTGAAAAAATATATTAACTTTAGTAAAGGATGCTATGTTGGGCAGGAAGTAATAGCTAGATTAGATACGTATTCTAAAGTTAAAAATAGATTAGTTTTAATTAAAAGTGATACTGAAGTAGATTCAGAATTAATTAATAAAGATAAGCATATTGGAAATATAACATCTTATACTTCCCCTGATTTTTATAATGGTGATTATAAATTGGCTTATATAAGAAAAAGTTTTATTAAGGATATTGAGTCTGATTTTAATTTCATCAACAATACAGGTAGTGAGATAAAAGTTTATATTTAAATTAGATTATATCCCCCATCTATTATTATAGTTTGCCCTTTAATCATTTCAGATTTTTTACTGCAAAGAAAAATTACTAGATTTGCTATATCTGCTTTTGTTAAAGACCTTCCTGAAGGATTATTTAAAGAATCTGATATCATACTTTTTTTATTTGGAAAACTTTTTAAAGCGTCTGTTTCAACTAATCCTGCTGATATTGCATTTACATTTATCTTTTTCTCTGCAAATTCAACAGCTAAATATTTTGTTATTGCTTCTAATGCTGCTTTTGATGTTCCTACTGAAAAATAATATGGTACAACTTTTGTTGAACCTAAACTCGAAATATTAACTATTGAGCCTCCATCTTTCATAAGTTTTGAAGCTGCAATAGAACAGAGCCAGGGGGCTCTTGCATTTATATTTAATGTCCATTCCCAATGCTTGGTTTCAAGTTCTGAAGCTAATTTTTGCACACCTGAAGCTGCATTGTTTATTAGATAATCCACTTTTTTATATTTGGAATTAATTTCTTTAAAGAAATTAATTATTTGTTGTTCTTCATTTAAATTACATTTTATGACATCACAATTAACTCCATACTTTAATATTTCATCTTTAGTTTCCTTGGCTTCCTTGTGATGTCTTGTGTAATTAAATATTATATTTGAGCCCTGTTCGGCAAATTGTTGACAAATTTTTTTTCCAATCCCTCTACTTCCCCCAGTTACGATTGCTATTTTTGCTTTGAACTCATTTGTTTGATTATTCATAATATGTTAATCATTGTAGTTTTATAATTGATAGACTAAATTGCCATTCCTCCATCAACACTGATTACTTGTCCAGTTATATATTTTGCTTTTTCAGAACATAAAAAACTTGCAAGGTAAGCTATATCTTCTACTTCTCCAAAGTGTCCTTGAGGTATCCATTGCATTATAGTATCTTTTTGTTCTTGTTTTAAAACATCAACAGTTTCAGTGTTTATATATCCAGGAGTTATTGTATTTACTGTAATATTCCTGGTTGCAACTTCTTTAGCTAAAGATTTTGTAAATCCCATCATTCCAGCTTTGGAAGAAGCATAATTTACCTGACCTATGTTACCTCGGATACCTACAACTGAACCTATATTTAATATTCTTCCCCATTTCCTTTTCAACATAGATTTTATTGCAGGTTTTGAACAATAAAAAATACTGTCTAAATTAGTCCTTAAAACCCTGTCCCAAGCTTCATCTGACATTCTGATTAATAGATTGTCATCAATTATTCCTGCATTGTTCACTAATATATCCAAGTTCCCAAAAGTTGCAATAGATTCTTGGACTATAAGACTGCAATCATCTTTGTTACTAACATCCCCTTTCAATATTATTGATTTAACATTGTATTCATTAATTAATTCGTTGGAGATTTCCTCAGCTTCTTTTTTAGATTTATTATAATTTATAGCTACATTGACTCCTTGTTTGGCTAATTCAATAGAAATAGCTCTTCCTATACCTTTTGATGCCCCAGTAATTAAAGCATTTTTATTTTTTGTATTATTCATTATTATTATTTATTTTGTAATTTTTCAATTCTTTATTCATTTCATTTATTAAATCATTTTCTATCCAGATAATAATACTTTTTATAGCATTGATTATAGTTTTATGTGTGGCTTTTCCGTGACCTAATGCAGCAATGCCATTTACTCCAAATAGAGGGGCAGCACCATATGTTTCTCCAACATTGAATAAATTTAAGGCTTTTGTAGATATTACATTCAGTAAATCTTCAGAAATTTTATTTTGCAATTCCTCATATAGAAAATGTTCAATTAAATCTCCAGAGGATTCTAAGGTTTTTAATAATATATTCCCTACAAAGCCATCACAAACAACCACTTCAGCTTTATTATGGAATAAGTCTTGAGGTTCAATATTTCCTATGAAATTAAGATTTGTATTTTTAAGTAAATCATAAGTATCTCTTATTAATTTATTACCTTTACCTTCTTCTGAACCTACATTTAATATCCCTATTCTTGGATTGCTGATATTGAATGTTAGTTTTGCATATACAGTTCCAAGTACAGCAAAAGTAACTAATTGAGATGGTTTGCAATCTATATTTGCTCCGATATCAAGTACAAGTGTATTGGGGGAATTCCCAATTATTGGGCCACCTACTGTAGGTCTTTCTATCCCTTTAATGGTACCCATTTTAAGGGCACATGCAGCCATTGAAGCACCAGTTGAACCCATAGAGATTAATCCATCAGCTTGACCATTTTTAACCAAATAAGCACTTATAACTATAGATGCTTTAGGGTTTTTCTTTAATGCTATAACTGGTTGATCTCCATCTTTGATGACCCCTTCTGAAGGTATTATTGTGATTCTATTAGTTTCTATAGATTCTAATGCTTCTGGGCCTAGTTGACTTAATGAATTTTTTATTTGTATTTCGTCTCCTACAAGTAAAATATTAATCTTATTGTTATTTTGTATGGATAATACAGCACCTTTGATGATTTCAAATGGTGCATTGTCTCCTCCCATTGCATCAATTGCTAAATTTATGGTTTTATCTACCAAGATTATTTCCTTATTTTTAATATAAGTATTTTTACGAATGATATATCAAAATTCGATTATAGCGAAGCCCTTTATGGCCTCTGTTCCATTACTTTTCTGAACTACCAAATCAATTTTCAATTTATTATCTTCATTTTTAATCACTTCGCCATATGTGGTTATTTCTTCATTCATATAAACAGGTGCTTTGAATTTTATGTCTATTGAACTCTTTGATAGCCATAAATCACCATATTCAGCAAATAACATTTCAGATAGAATTCCGCCTATCATCATCCCGTGAGCAATAGTGTTTTCAAATATACTTTTCTTAGCAAATGATTCATCTAAATGTATAGGATTTAAATCTCCGCTGGCTTTGGCATAATTATTAACATTTGATTGTATTATTTTATTTTTTATGGATTTTAATTTATATCCGCATGAAAATTTATTCATCTTTCTTTTTGTACTAATAAATTTGCTATTGATTCACAATAACTATTTTTGTTCTGATCATAAATATTGATTTTCAGTGTTAAAATTCGATTTCCGCCTCTTATGGTATTTTTAGTTATTTTAGCTATTGTATGGATTTTGGAATTTTGTAATATAGGCATAGAATTAGTTGTTTTTTGAGAAAGATGTATTGTCCCTTCAGGTAATTCAAATAATTTGAATATTTCCCCAAAAATTATTGCAGTTGGAAATAATTTGGGTGCAAATTGTGTTTTTAGACTAGTATTATTATGGCTCATACTTTTCATGTAATTATTTAATATGTTTTTGCTTAGAAAAATTTCAGAGTCAAGTAATATTTCGTCAGGTTGTAGAAGACTTAATTTCATTTAAATGATTTAATATTTGTAAATTTAAATTATATATTATCTTAATTTCAGGTAACAAATGTACTATAACGTAGCTAGTTTAAACAATGAAAAGATAGGAAGTAATCGTGAATGGTTAATAGAACCAGTTAATTTAAAATATTCTGATTTAGGTTTAGTGAAAATTAAATCTGGAAATTTTAATTTAATTAAAATCGATAAAGGTGTTTGGATAGAGGGATCATTGAAAATAGTTATAAATATGGATTGTATAAGATGTTTAAGTCAATTAGATGTTTGTATGGATATTAATATAGATGAAGAATATAGATATGATTATTTTATGGATGATACAGTTGACGATAATTTCATCATAGATGATTCTAATCATTTAAGCTTAAAAGAGTGCTTGAGAGAATATATTTTTGTTACGTCTCCCATGAAACCTGTTTGTAATAAAATATGTAAATTATGATTTGATAAATAGTTTGTTAAACTTGTTATTTAATGTAATATGTATTTTGGATTTAAATATGTCACCAGTACCTAAGAAAAAAACATCCCGAAAAAGAAAAAAAGACAGAGCTTCTCATTTTGGTATTAAAAATGTACCATTGACAAAATGTAAGGAACCAAGCTGTGGGGCTTATATAGTGCCACATGCTGTTTGTCCTGAATGTGGGATGTATAAAGAAAGACAAGTATTAGATATTAAGTAATATTATGACAAACATTACGCAATCAAATAAATATGATTCCGGAATATCTTTTGTTTTCCCTGGACAAGGGAGTCAAAAAGTAGGAATGGGAAAAGATTTACTTGAATTTAAAACTTCAAAAGATATTTTTGATAGAGTAGATAATGCATTGGGTCGAAAATTAAGTTCAATTATATTTGATGGACCTGATGATAATTTGATGCAAACCTATAACGCACAACCAGCAATAATGACAGTTAGTATTGCTTGTTATGAAGCTATGAAAGAAAGATGTTCTAATGATTTTCCAAGTCCTAAATATGTTGCCGGTCATAGTTTGGGAGAATATACATCTTTATATGTCTCAGGAGTTTTAGATCTTGAGGAAACTGCAAAATTAGTTTCTTTAAGAGGAAAACTTATGCAGGAAGCATGTGAAAAAAATCCAGGTACAATGGCTGCTATTATTGGGTTAGATGAGCAATCAGTATATGAGATAAGTAGACAAACCGGAACATATGTTTCTAATATTAATACTGATAGTCAAACAGTAATTAGTGGTAATAAAAGTGCAGTA
>ENA-ORDI01001372-ORDI01001372.1-marine-metagenome-genome-assembly--contig:-NODE-1372-length-13516-cov-3.854230_pt1 | contig 13516 bp, 10 predicted proteins | sample MGYA00248628_ERZ508525 | MGnify/ENA primary metagenome ERZ508525 (study PRJEB26195, sample SAMN05422138) | marine metagenome | isolation source: East of Porto Seguro, South Atlantic Ocean | place...
ATGATTGGGTGTGAACCCATTGTAAAAACAGATCAGGATGGCTATGCAAGAATTATAGCCGTATTTCCTGTAGAACTATGTGTATGGCAATCTCTTGATGAAGCAAATAGTTTATGTTCTTGGGAAGGGTTTGATGCAAGTGTATTGGCAACATCCCTTGTCCCGGAAATCGTTTCAAGTAATGATGTTGCAATTACATTGCAACGATCACCAACAGCAAGTCCCTGTTTCTAATGAGCACAGATTTTAATCCTCAATTTTCTCGCATTGGTGAAATCCTGGTTCACGAGAGTATGATCTCCGAGAGCCAGTTAAATCAAGCTTTAGCCCAGCAAAAAAACACACATGAAAAGCTGGGTCAAACCCTTGTGGGTATGAATATTATTCAAGAGGAAGACCTGACAGCCGTTTATGCCCTGCAGATGGGATTTAAACAGGCAGATAATTTTATTTTACTGGAGGCAGATTCGACCGTTGCTGCCCTGATCCCGGAAGATTTTGCGCGGTCTAATCGAGTCCTGGCGGTGAATCGGAATGACTCAACCATCGTTGTGGCCATGGAAGATCCGGAAGACCTTGTGGCGATCGATGCAATTAAGCGATTAACAAATCTCAATCCCGAAATAATAGTTTCCGGTAACACCTTAATGGAAAAAGCATTAGATAAGGTGTATGGTGAGATCCAGAAAACTGCAGAAGTTAGCGAAACAATTGAGAGTATTACGGTTATTTCAGGAGAAGAAGGTTTCCAGGAAAAAGTAGATCTGTCCCCGGATAAAGCGTCGGTAGAAGACGCACCCATCGTTAAACTGGTGAATTTGATTTTTATAGAATCCATTAAGGAAAGGGCGACGGATATTCATATTGAGCCCATGGAAAAACTGGTTTATGTCCGCATCAGGATTGATGGCGTTCTACAAATAATTATGACACCACCCGTTAGTTCCTTGAGTGGTTTGGTGACCCGGATCAAAATTCTATCTAAATTGAATATTGCTGAGAAACGGTTACCCCAGGATGGCCGTTTTTCCATAAAGGCACCGGGGAAAGACCTGGATGTTCGTGTATCGATTTTGCCCACGGTCTATGGTGAAAAGATCGTCATGCGTCTTTTGGATAAAATCGGGCTTGATTTCAATCTCACTTCATTAGGATTCCCTAAACAAAACCTGAGCATTTTCAGAAAGGTCATCAATCAGCCTTACGGCATGGTTGTGGTTTCCGGTCCCACCGGTTCAGGTAAATCAACATCTCTCTATGCTGCGCTGAAAGAGATCAAAAGCGAACGAACCAATATTACAACCGTTGAAGATCCGGTAGAATACCAGTTGGATGGTGTGAATCAGGTTCAGGTGTTCGAGGATATAGGACTCACATTCGGTTCTACCCTTCGTTCGATTTTGCGTCAGGATCCTGATATTTTGCTGATTGGTGAGATTCGGGATGGTGAAACGGCTGATATTGCCGTAAAATTTGCACTCACAGGTCACTTGGTATTCTCAACGGTCCATGCCAATGATGCGCCTGGAACAATCACCCGTTTATTGGACATCGGCATTGCCCCCTTTCTGGTGGGTTCCTGTTTAAATCTTGTGATGGCCCAGCGTTTGGTTCGCCGGATTTGCAAAAATTGTAAGGAAGGGTACACGCCAACACTTGAAGAATTGGCTTTGGTTGGCTTAGATCCTGGGAAGGTCACCGGTGAATTATATCGGGGTAAAGGGTGTCCTGAATGCAGGAATACAGGATACAAAGGGCGACTCGCTATTTTTGAAATGATTCCCATGGCACGTGATTTACGGAAACTGGTTTACGAAAGCGCCAATGAAGATGACATCAAACAAGCTGCATTGGAGAATGGGATGGTGCCCCTTCGTGATGCAGGGCTTGCCCGGGTATTGGATGGCACCACTACAATCGAAGAAATATTAAGATCCACCGTCGAAGATTTATAACCTAATTATTTAGCATTGTGATATCTCTATCCATAATTATTCCAGTACTTAGGGCAGGTACTGTCACCCGAGTGAATTATTCAGGATAATGGCTGTTTACACCTATTTAACGAAAAATACCGAAGGGAAGCGTAAAGAGGGAGAAATCCGTGCGGATTCCCTAGATACGGCGATTCAGAAATTGTCTGCAACGGGACAGTTGGTCATCACATTAAAGGAAGTTGATGATACATTTGACTTTTTAGGACCATTCCTGGATGAAATTCAACTTTCGATTGAAAAGATAAAAAACCGAATTCCACTGTCGAATATCGTTTTTTTCACGCGACAGTTGGCCACCATGTTTGCTGCAGGATTAACCCTGGAAAGGTCCATTCAAAGCCTCGGTTCGGAAGAAAAACACCGCAAATTTCAAAGGATCTTGAACACCGTCGGAGATAACATTCGAAAAGGGCTGAACTTGTCTGAATCCCTCGCTCGACATCCGGGTGTGTTTAATAATTTGTTTGTTGCCATGATCAAAGCGGGAGAAGTGAGTGGTAATCTGAATGAAATTCTTGAGGAATTAGCCTCTTATTTGGAAAACTTGGATGATACGCGGCGAAAGGTGAAATCCGCCATGAATTATCCGATCTTTATGGTCATATTTTTAATTGTCATGCTCATGGTTATGCTCCTGGTGATTATTCCTAAATTCTCCCAGATCTATGCACAGTTGGGTGCAGGCTTGCCTGCGGCAACAAAAAAGATGATTGATGTGAGTAATTGGTTTGGGAATAATATTGGGTTTCTCTCTTTTGTAGTCTTTAGCTTTTTTAGTTTCCTCTGGTTAATATCCAAAACAAAACGGGGTGGATTTTTAGTAGATTCTATTAAACTGAAATTACCTGTGTTTGGTGCTCTGGTCGAACAATCTATCCTGAATAAATTTTGTAAAACATTTGGCATTTTAATTGGGTCTGGTGTGCCGGTTCTTGAAACGACTGCACTTTTAAGGAAGATCGTGGAAAACAAAGTATATGAAAAAGCTATTGAAGATGCATCGGATTACATTCGTGATGGCTATAACATTTCATCTGCTTTAAGGCGGACTGAAGTATTTCCATCGATTCTATTACAGTTAGCATCCACAGGTGAAGATACAGGTGAATTGGATTCACTTCTTGATCGTGCTGCAGATTATTACCAAAAACAAGTTGATGCCTTGGTGGACCGCATGACTACCTTGATCGAACCATTATTGATCCTCATGGTTGGAGCGGTCATTGCTCTCATGGTTGTTTTGACTTATTTGCCCGTTTTCCACCTGGGCTCTGCCTTGCAATCGGGATTATAAGCATGAATGTAGGTCTTTCATTGATTGTGGGGTTAGCCGCTGGATTTGGTGTGAAGACTATAATTAACTGGCTGTCAATTGATGGGTATAAGGTCAAATCCAAAAGTATTTTTATAGAAATTATTTGTGGGTTCATTTGGGTTTGGGCTTTCCAAAATCTTCCCATAGACGAAGCAACCATTTTTTCTTTGATTTCTACAATTCTTGTGGGCATCAGTTTAGTCGATTTTCATACCTATCAAATTCCCCTTCTTTTCATTATCGCCGGTGCAGGTGTTGCTGTGGCTAGTATTTTAATTAAACTGACTTATTTTTCATCGGCTATGTGGGGAATTTTTGTAGGCGCTGTGATTCCTTTAACCATCATGGGGTTAACATGGCTGGTGACCAAACGGCAGGGAATGGGGTACGGAGATATCCAACTGGGAATCGTACTCGGTGCCTGGCTGGGACCCATGAGAATGGCCATAACACTTTTCGGCGCATCTCTGTTGAGTTTATCGACATGGTTAGCCGTTTCATTAGTACAAGATTTTGACAAGGATCGGGCTTTGCCCCTGGCACCCTTTCTGGCTGTTGCTGGAATCGGGGTTTATATTGGCAGTATTTATTACCCGGGATTCTTTCATTTATTGATCATCCAATAGAGGCTTTTATGACAAAATTACCCATTCAACTTGTTTTCATATTAGCATTATCCTTTGTGAGAGCTGCAGAAAACCCTGCATCCGTATCCTATGATGGTTTCCAGGTGAGTTCATCCGTTCATGAGAAGAAAATTCAGTATGAAATCCCTGGATTTGAACTGAAGCAAATTGACAAAAATGGAAAAGTATATGTGAAACCGGAAATGGAAAATGCCGGTGCCATAGTAGAACCTGGACAACCCTATTTGCCTACAGTGTCAACCTTTTATGCTGTAGAACCGGGCAAAACCTATTCCGTCAATGTGACAGTTCAGGAAACTGAAACGATACTCAATGTTGATATTCTTCCCTTAGAAGGTTGGGATCCGAACCTTTCAGGGAGTGTTGTAAAAGGTAGATCTTATTCCCAAAATGAACTTTTCCCTGCATTCATTGCAACTGTTTCTGAACCTATTGTAGTGCGTGGATTAACTCTGGTTCAGGTATCTCTCACACCCTTTCAATACAATCCTGTCACAGCAGAGTTAACGATTATCCAAAGTGCCGAAGTGGAATTGGTGGAAAACGGTGTAACCGACATGCCATTTATCCCCGGTAAACGATCCCGTGCATTTGAACCGTTTTATGAATCTCTTGTAGTGAATTATGCTACATTGAGCCGGGATGAAATAGAATACCAGCAACCCGCTATCTTATACGTTCTGCCCAGTAACCTCAATACAACTATGATGAATTACGTCGAAGAATTGATGGCTTGGAAACACCGTGTCGGCTATGAAGTGAATTATGTTAATTCGTCAAATGTGGTGAATAATAAGAATAATTTGAAGAATTACATTAATAATGCCTATGAAACCTGGGATAATCCTCCCGTTTTTGTAACAATCGTAGGTGATGCAGAAGGCCCCTATGATATTCCCACATGGAATGATTCATGGAGCGGATACAATGGAGAAGGGGATCATCCTTATTCAACCTTGGAAGGGAATGATCAATTCCCCGAGCTTTTCCTGGGACGTCTTTCATTTGATACCAGTTCCGATCTGCAGACCATTATCAGTAAAACATTGAATTATGAATCCAGTCCTTATATGGGGGAAAATTGGTTTCAACGCGCTTGTTTAGTAGGGGATCCATCTTCATCAGGAATTTCCTGTATCATTTCCAATGAGCACATCCATGAAATTCTGGACTTGGTTGGCTATGAAGAAGTGAATACAATTTATAGTGGGTCATTTGCCAGCCAAATGCAAGCTGGAATAAGTGATGGTGTTTCCTTTTTTAATTATAGAGGGTATTGGGGAGTCAGTGGATTTTCATCCAGTAATGTCAATGCTACAAATAATGGGTTCATGCTTCCTGTTGCAACCGTCATTACCTGTGGCACGGGTTCATTCAGCAGTGGTGAAGCCTTAATTGAATCATTTATTCGTGCCGGCACATCTGCGAACCCAAAGGGATCTGTAGCAAGTATTGGAACCGCAACCCTAGGGACACATACCATGTTCAATAATGTAGTGGATATGGGCTTTTATTATGGGGCATTGATTGATGGGATTGAATCTGCAGGTGCTTCCCTGATGTATGGGAAAATGATGCTTTATAAAATCTACCCAACAAATCCGAATAATTACTGTCATATTTTTTCACACTGGAATAACCTGATGGGTGAATCTTCACTTTCTATGTGGAGTGATTATCCGGAGCAGACTACGGTTTCCCATGTTTACGCTGTTACAAAAGGAACCAATTATATTGATATCACTGTGACAAAAGCCTCCGGCGCATTGGAAGATGCCTGGGTGACTATTTTGATGGATGATGAGATCTTTGATTCCGGATACACCAATGCCAACGGATTTATTCGGTTACCCATTACATCCACACAAACGGGTGAAGTGTTAGTTACAGTCACAAAGAAAAATCATTATCCTTATCAAAGTTCATTCCAGATCTATGATCCAGGTGTGTCTGTGAATGTCGCAGAAACAACGCTCACAATCGATGATGATAATTTTGGTGAATCCAGCGGGAATGGGAATGGCATTGCCAATGGCGGTGAAACGCTGGAAATTTTTATCAGTGCAACCAATTTTGGCAGTGATGATGCGGAAAATGTTTATGGCGTTATCACCAGCGGAAGTGGAAATGTTTCAATTCAATCCGGTACGGTAAACTATGGTGCAATATCTTCCGGCAATACAGTCGGCGCACCGACACCCTTTGTCATTTCCCTGGGAGAAGGGTTACAAGAGGGTGTAAATCTTGATCTAATTATCTATTTCAATGACAGTGGAAGTTCTCCTTCAAATGGTGTATTAAACGTAAATGTGTCGGGGAATAATCTACTTGCAACCGCTGTGAATGTGATTGGTTCCTCCAGCGATATTTTGACACCGGGAGAATCATCCTATTTTAAAATCGAACTGCATAACACAGGATCCATGAATGCTTCCACCATAACAGGAACCATCTCTTGTGCCTCACCTTTCATCGAAATATTAGATAACATGGGGACCTGGTCCTCTGTCATGAGTGGAGGCTCATCCTATAATGGCAGCGATTATTTTGAAGTTTTCGCTTTGGAGGAAACCCTTCCTGGCGCCATTGTCCATTTTATTGTAAATGTAGAAACCCCCCAGGGGTATGAATCCAATACAATCGTCGAAGTTCAAATAGGCGAACCTACTGTCTATGATCCGGTGGGCCCCGATGCCCATGGCTATTATATTTATGACAGTGGTGACATCGGTTATACATTGGCACCTACCTACAATTGGGTTGAAATTGATAGCCGCTATGGCGGCAGTGGAAGCCATTTGACCTCATTAACAGATGGCGGTAATAATCAGGATGATGTGGAAACGATTGACTTACCTTTCACATTCAAATTTTACGGACAAGAGTACGACCAGATCAGTATTTGTTCCAATGGCTGGATCGCCATGGGTGAATCAACCCTTCAATCTTTCCGGAATTATCAAATTCCCGGTGTGGGCGGCCCCTCTGCCATGATTGCAGTTTTCTGGGATGATTTAAAATTGACAAACCAGGGAAGGGTTTATACCTGGTTCAATGCAGAAGAAAAAAGATTTTATATTCAATGGTCCAGGGTGAGAACCTATCAAAATAATTCGACTGAAACATTCCAGTTAATTTTATTGGATCCGGATTATTATGCCACACCCACCGGTGATGGAGAATTCCTGATGCAATACATGGATTTTAATAACACCTCCTACACCTCTGGCACTACGAATCACGGAAATTATTGCACCATTGGTACAGAAGACCATACCATGACCGTTGGCCTGCAATACACGTATAATGATACCTGGCACCCCGCTGCCATGGAATTAGGTGATGGAAAATCACTTTTATTTACAACACGAGGAAGCAATATACGGCTTTCGGGTGACCTGAATTACGACGAAAAAGTCGATATTAAAGACATCCTGTTATTGGTCGATTATAACCTCGGCTATGAAGGTATGGTCAATGAATTTTTCGGTGATATTAACGGTGACGGATTGGTGAATGTCATGGATATGGTTGCGCTTATCAGGATGGTATTGGGGTACACCAACTCCTAGGCTGGAGTGATTTTTCTGTTTAAATATGTTCCTCACGCCTTTGATTGTACTCGGTGCGCTTGCACTGGCGTTATGCATTGCCGGTATTCTTGAATATCAGTTTCATATGCGGTCTTTGGCCGCAATCCCACTCCGGATCCATGTGAATGGAACCCGGGGAAAATCAAGTGTAACACGTCTCATTGCTGCGGGCCTCCGGGAAGCGGGAATTCGCACCTTTGCCAAAACAACCGGTACAGCTCCACGAGTGATAGATTCTGAAGGCAAAGACCGGATTATCCATCGCTTAAGGCTTCCTTCTATTGGAGAACAAACCCGCCTTTTAAGTTATTTCGCCGCTGAAAAACCGGAAGCTGTCATCATGGAATGCATGGCTGTCCAACCTCAATATCAATGGATCGCTGAACATCAGATGGTCCAATCTCAGATTGGTGTGATCACCAATCTCCGTCCTGATCATTTAGACGAAATGGGGCCTACGGAGGATGATGTGGCTTTTTCTTTGTGCAATACAGTCCCTGTTGAGGGTACACTTATCACCGGCGAGGATCAAAAACCGGAAATTCTCCAAAAAATTGCTGCCCAAAATGGCACGGCATTCATCCAATCAGATGAAACAAAGATCACACAGGAAGAATTAGACAATTTTTCCTACATGGAGCATCCGGCCAATGTAGCTGTGGCATTGGATGTTTGTAAAGAAGCGGGTGTTGATAGAAAAATTGCCTTGGCAGGAATGCACAAAGTTCAACCGGATTTGGGTGCGCTCATCGCGTGGAACTTGGATAAAGATGAGAAGCGAATTCAATTTGTGAATGGCATGGCTGCCAATGATCCTGTCTCCACCCTGCAGATCTGGAAATTCGTCATCGATCGGTATCCGGCAGAAGGGGGAACCTGCGTCTTTTTTAATTCAAGGGATGATCGTCCTGTCCGCACCCGGCAAATGATCGAACTCACACTGGAAGAGATTAAGCCGGATCATTTTATTATCCGGGGAGATAAAGTTGATGCCACAGTTCAACGACTTTTACACCATTCTCCCGCAACGAAGGTCCAGACCATTGGGTTGAATGAAGATTATGGTTCTGTCGTTAATATGATGATGGATTTACCCCATGACACCTTGATTTATGCCATTGGAAACCAAGTGGGTGCAGGGCAAGAGATCTTAAGCAAAATTTCGGATTACAGGCATCATGGCTGAGATCAGTATTGGACTGGGAATTATTTTAAGTTTGGTTCTATCGGAGACCTTGGGTGTCACTGCAGGCGGAATCATTGTACCGGGATATATTTCACTTTATCTTCATCATCCAATCCAGGTTTTGGTCACATTTGGTGTTGCAATTTTGGTTTGGGCCATTATTCAAGGCATGGGAAAAGTCATGTTCCTTTATGGGAAACGGCGAATTGTCCTGGCGCTGATCCTGGGCTTCTTTTTTGGCTACATTTCCCGAAATTTTATTTTTATGCCCGCAGAGATTGGATCGGTGGCAGTGATCGGGAACATCATTCCAGGCTTGATCGCAAACTGGATGGACCGACAAGGCGTGACACGTACGATTTCCGTGGTAATTCTGACCGCAGTTTTGGTGAAATTGGCTGTCATGCTGTTATTTGGCGGGGTACTTTTTGAATAATTATAAAAAACAGCCCTTTATTCCGGCGATTCAAAAAACATCAACATTGGTTGCTTTAGCATCATTGTCACTGCTTTGTTTCATTTTTTCTATCAATATGAAAACCACAGATGTGTCACCCTCCTATGAGCACAAGGTCATTGCGGCACAATTGATGAAAAAAGCCATGATCGTGTTAAAAGAAACCAGGATGGAGCATGGCATTTTCATTGATATTGAGAATGATCCCAATGAAACGGGATTAGTGGGCAGCCCTTTCAGTCTCATCACCACTGACGAGGGTGATTTGGATGCGAAACTCACCACCTTGGATCCCAATTTTTCCGCAGCGATTGTGGATCTGATGTACCAGATCGATCTTCAGGAAAATGACACTGTCGCTATTCTCATGACGGGATCCATGCCCGGGGCAAATATGGCAGTTCTCACATCGTGTAAAGCGCTGGGTGTTCATCCCCTGTCCATTACCAGTATTGGTGCATCTCAATGGGGTGCAAACCAAGTCGATTTCACGTGGCTGGATATGGAATCCATTTTATTCGAAAATGAACTGATCCCGGCGCGGAGTATTGCCGCATCCATTGGCGGGCGGAATGATATGGGACGATTGTTGTCTCCTGCAGGGCGTAAATTGATCACGGACAATATTGCAGCCCACAATATGTCCTTGATTAAAAAAGAAAAATTGGTAAACAATATTACGGAAAGGATGGAAACTTTTTCCACAATTCAGCCCATTAAAAATTATGAAGCTGTGATTAATGTAGGTGGGGGAGTGGCCAGTCTTGGGACCAGTTTTAATTTAAAATTATTACCTCCCGGTGTAGTGAATCGTGCTGATATCACCGCTATCGCACGTCCCGGCGGCATCGAGGGCGTCTTTGCGAAATTTGTGAAAGCGAATGTACCGGGGCTTCATATCCTGAATATCAAATCTTTAACCGAGCAATTCAATATGCCCTTTGCGCCCATCCCGATTCCTGAGATCGGTTCAGGAAGTTTATATGCCAAGGAAAGGTATAACCTGGTTATCGCTGCAATTTGTTTAATGGTTGTGGGCGGAAGTGTATTTGCCGTTGGGCTCGAAAGCAAAAGAAAGATCAAAGAACATTTAATGCAACATGAACCAGACAGTTTACTCTAAATCATTCATTTTCCTCCTTGCGGTGACGCTCATATCGCCTTTGGAAGCCAAACTCCTGAAGCCCAGCAGAAACGGGGAAGAAAAGGAGATCCTCATCGTCAATGCAAAACGACGGCTCTATTATCCCATCAAGGATGGCGGACTGCACTATACGGTTGAAGGACCAACCCGGCTTGAATTCATTTCACGCTTCCCGGTTTTAAAAAAGAAAAAACAAAGCCATTCATTTAACTATCAGATCATATTGAACGGGCAGGATTCAGTAAAAGTAAACCACCGCTATAAAGTCCAAAAAACGATTAAATCTGTCCAGCACCCCAAGCATAAATACACCCATTCCGGTAATTATTTCATCAACCTGGAAAAGGGATCACATACCGTCGAACTTGTGGGAGGGACGAACCTTAAATATCCGGTTCTGATACGGGTCGTGGCCAAAGAATTTGAATCCATAGGAAAAAATAAAGAAGTGCTGGCGCCCATGGTTCACCAAAATGCCGTTCATTTGATCTCGAATAAAAAAGAGGTCAAATATTATGAATGCACTTTTGAACTACCTCTTCAGGTGGAAGCAAGGGGGAAGAAAACGCTCCGTATTTTGAGCCGCTTGGAATTCTCTGCTTCCATGGGACAGGAAGAGTCCTATCGTATTAGGGTACGCGAAGGCAAAAAGGTCGTTGGAACTTATTATTTTAACACTGAGCGCTCTTCTGCATCACACATACAAGGACGCGATGATAAAGTACCGGGAAAATGGCGGTCCTGTGAAATTTCTGTAGCACAGGGAAAACACACCTATTCTGTCGAAGTTGCCGATAAGGACAAAGCCGTTCTCACACGTTTTATATTGTACTAATGTTTTGTCTGAAAAATAAAATTTTTTACTTTTTGATTTTGTCGTGCCTGCCGGCGAAAACACCCTTTGAGTATACCATTGGAATTACTAGCGGGTACGACAATAATGTGATGCGTTTTTCATCGGAAGAATTCCATGAAGCAGCTAAGGATACTAAACTGATGGGCGGCGCAGCCAATTTTGACAGTTTTGTATATCGCATTGGCATTTCTGGAAAAAAATCAATTTGGGAATCAGGGAAGAAAGAACTGTTCATAAATGGGATGGTCAATTGGGCAGATTATCGCCACAATCCGGAACGTAAATACTGGTCTGGTGGGCTGGATGTTACTTACAGGTGGGGCTCCTATAAAAATATTAAATATTCTCTTCGCCATTTAGACAAATTCTATCTCCGCCATTATGTGGATCGGGATGTGAGCGCAACATCCTTGGCGCCATGCGCATTTACGGATAGAAATAATTATGTCACCCTCACACAAAAATTTGGACGGGGTCAATGGGTGAATTTTGGCGCAGGTTATTTACAACGGTATTATGATATTCCTTTTACGGAATTTGACCTTGATATTGTTTATACTCGTGGGAAAATCAATAAACGCGTTAAAAAAGTTGGAACTGTTGCATTCCAATTTGAGAGAGGTCATGCAACAAACGTCACTTTTGAAAAAACAGCTAAAGCAAGTGGATTCGATCGTTCCTATGAAACCATGGAATGGTATCTTCCCGTTCGCATTCAAAAGGGAATTCCATTTTTAAATGAAATTGGTGTTTCTACTCGTGTAGAAACCAGAGTTTATGAAGCAGAAGACCCGGACGATCCACTCCATTCAGGGCGAAATCACGTGGATTCAAAATATGATCTTTGGATCAAGAAAAATTTAACCGAATCTATGAAGGTGACCTTATCCGGGCGATACCGGACTCGTGTGACAGAATCTGTTTATGATTGGGTGACAGATTTAAAAAGTTTTAATCAATTGCAATTTTGGTGCAAAGTCGAATGGGATTTAGTTTATGACCGCTATTAAACAATCAATTTTTTCTAGCTTACTAATGATTTATTTTGGCGGATGCATCGAACCAAATACAGAAGATCTTTGGTCTATTTCTGTTGAGGGTATTATGCAAACGGAAGGGTTTGCACGAGATGTAGTATTAAATGATAATACCGCTTTTGTCGCTGCGGGGCAAGCAGGTATACAAGTATGGGATCTATATAACTTTTCATTAATTATAAAATATGAAAATCATATGGTTGCGGGATCAATCGATCCAAGGGAATTCGAAGATTTGTCTGTCATTGATATTGATCCATTTAACAAATTGTTATTCTTGAATGAATCAAACCAAAATGTTGGCGTATTCTCCTATGCTCAAATAGAAGATACATTGATTTACTTCAATCAAATTATGAGTGCTGGAACTAAAGATTTTATTTCATTTTCGATAGATTCAAACAAGTTTATCATGTATTCAGCCGACAATGATGATGGTATGAAATGGCATCTTTATGCACAAGGAGATGATGGTTTTGGACATATTGTGTATGAACCATTTGGCGGTGATGAGATTTACACGCCGGGCGCACCTGAAGGGATAGATTCAGATGGGAAAGATTATATTGCTCTTGCAGTGGATCAATTAGGCGTTGAACTTTATTCAATTGATTCTCTTGGTGCAGATCCAGCACTTGTTGGTGGGGTTGATACGGAAGGAAATGCAGAGCAAGTAACCTTAGGGACAATTGGGGTGTATGCTGCGTGTGATGATGCAGGTGCATACTTTATTCATTTTGAAACATTTTCAGGGACAGGTAATTCCACAAGATTTGCAAAAGATCTTACTGTTGATCATATCGCTGTTAATGGTAATGTTGCAGCCTTATCAATCGGATCAAAAGGAATTGCCTTATACGATGTGACCGATCCATCTTCGCCCGTGGAAAGGGGCATATTTGATATTGGCTATACATATAAATCCCAATTTTGGGGAGAAAAATTGGTGGTTTGTTCCCGTGAAGGATTACAGATCTTAACCATTGAACAATAATTATATGTCATTCTGTGCTTTTCGAAGAATGAGAGCATTTTTAAAGGAATTTATTACATGAAAAAGATATTGATGGCTACTTTGATCATTTCAGCCCTATTCGCATCGGGCTTCGATTCGGAAGATGGAGCCCCCATCCGTCAGGGTGTGCATATTGAGTGGTTTAGAACAGTGGTGCCCGGGAATGATGGAGAAGCGATATTTGTTTGGTCGGATACACGATTCGGAATGCGAAATATATTCGCACATAAGGTGAATCAGGATGGGACTTTTCTTTGGGGTGCAACGGG
>ENA-ORDI01001373-ORDI01001373.1-marine-metagenome-genome-assembly--contig:-NODE-1373-length-13507-cov-4.117722_pt1 | contig 13507 bp, 12 predicted proteins | sample MGYA00248628_ERZ508525 | MGnify/ENA primary metagenome ERZ508525 (study PRJEB26195, sample SAMN05422138) | marine metagenome | isolation source: East of Porto Seguro, South Atlantic Ocean | place...
GCGCCGGAGCCGCTACCGGAGCGGGCGCGGGCGCGGGCGCGGGCGCGGGCGCCGGAGCGGGCGCAGGCGCCTTTTCTTCATCACCGCCACAGGCGACGCCCATTAACGCTATCGCCCCAATTACTAGGATGTACCATTTTCCAAAGCTTTTCAGCCGTTTCATTGATTCCCCTTTCGTTTTCTCGTCATCAAACCACTGCGATGACAACACTCCCAGCCTGCGAATCTACAATTCTAGACTCTCGTTCTTCCTGTCCGTTGGCCTCACCGAGAATCCTAGGCATCATGCTCCGGAAATTATCGATTCACTATTATGAACGCTCGCCCAGAGCACAGTTCGTATCTTAACCAAACCGCCCAGAATGTCAACCCCTTGAGTCGATGTATTTGGCCGTCCTTTGGACATGTTTGACGCTCACGCTGGCTGTGTGTCAAACGCTATCAGCCGACTTGGGGCCGTACCGACCTTACGCTTGACCACGTTCCTACCCGTGCTGCGCTTCCACCATCAAGGTTGGGAGTAAATTGTATGGTCAGCGAACGAATGCGTTTGAGGCTCGAGCGGCTCCTGGATGAAGCCGATGCTGCCGCAGATCGTCACGACTGGGAGGCCGTGCTCAGACTCGCCAACGATGCCCTTCTAATTGAAGAGGCCAATGAGGACGCGAAAGCGTTCGTTGAGTAGGCCGAACGCGGCTCGTCATCCCTCAGGGGCAATGATCCGTCAGGCCGAAAACCTGCAGCTTCAACACCACCCCCTAATTTGTGGATGAGCGTCATCGCCAGCCTGCTTCGTTCTCTGGTGGCCGGCACCAAGTGAAAAGATTTCTGGGCGAAGGCGGCAAGAAGATGGTCTATCTTGCTCGGGACACCCAGCTTGATAGAGATGTCGCCTTCGCCCTCATCAAGACCCATGGCCTGGACGACGTGTCCCGAACCCGCTTATCCCGCGAGGCTTTTCGAGCGGAGTTGCATTATGAACTGGCAGTCGTAGCCATTCTAGAAAACGATCCCGCTAAAGTTACGATTCGTTGCTGGCCTTACGCCACACGATTGTTGGAGGCACACCGCCCATAGACTGAATATCGGGCGCTCTGGCTCAAGTCATGGGAAAATCAGACGAGGCGAGCCTCCATTTAGAGGAGGCGATGGCATTTTGCCGCAAGGCTCAATACCGTCCAGAACTAGCATGGACGCTTCACGACTTCGCAGGCATGCTCGTGGAGCAGGATGGCGAAGGTGACAAAGCCAAGGCAACAACAATGCTCGATGAGGCCCTGCGAATCTCCACCGACCTGGATATACGTCCCCTCATGGGGCGTGTGCTATCCAAACGTGACATTCTCAAGGCATAATATCCAGAGCAAATAACAAAAGAAGGAGCAACCCGACATGACTCAGACCGAAAGTGTAGTCCAGGAACTTCTGGCCCTCGACCAAGAACGGTTGCAGGCGATGGCCGACAACGATGTCGATACTCTGAATCGAATCCTTTCCGACGACCTCTCATACGTCCACACCTCCGCCGCGGTGGACACAAAAGAGAGTTTCACAAGCGGGATTGCGTCAGGCAGGCTGAATTACGAGTCCATAGTCTCCAGCAAAACCGCCGTGAGGCTCTATGGTGACGACACCGCCCTGGTCACAGGCAACGCCGATGTTCGAGTGAACGGCAACGAGTTCAGCCTCCAGTTCACGGACGTCTATATCAAGAAGGACGCCGGCTGGCAGTTGGTCTCCTGGCACGCCACGCGCCTGCCATAAGATCGGATGTCATGCTGAGCCGCGGCGAAGCATCTGGTCGTGCATAACAATAGTTACATTCACGCGACCAGATTCTTCGATTGCGTTCTCAGCATGAAAACTCATATGACGGCTGAGAGCTGATGACTGAAACCTGCGCCAGGGACTGAGGAGAGATAAACGATGCCATCGACGTTCGATTACAATCCGCAAGCCAAATACGAAGTCCGAAGTTTCGATGTCCCGTATCAGGAGGCGCTAGGCCAGCCCTGGGAGGCGACAATCTACCAGCCTGAGGGCGACGGGCCGTTTCCTGCCATTCTCTTCGTCCACGGCGGCGCCTGGAACGCGGGAACCCGCACTGGTCAAGAGATATTCAACACCGGACTCGCCGCCAGCGGTTTGGTGATTGTATCAATTGACTTCCGACTGGCGCCCGATCATCCCTACCCCGCTCAGGTTGAGGACACAAGTTACGCTGTCCGATGGTTAAAAGCTCACGCCTCGGAGTTCAACGCTTCGCCGGACTCCGTCGGCGGGCTGGGGTCGTCCAGCGGCGGTCACACCCTGATGCTGGCGGCCATGCGACCTCATGACCCTCGATACACCGTCCTCTCGTCTCCAGACGTGGAGGGCCACGATGGAACGTTTGCTTACACGATAGCCGGATGGCCGGTGCTGGATTCCTTCGCCCGCTACCAGTACGCCCAGTCGGACGGATACGATCGTCTCGTCAAAAACACCGAGAACTACTTCCTGAACGAAGACGCTATGCAGGAAGGCAGTCCCCAGGGAATCCTAGATCGGGACGAGGAGGCCGACATGCCCCCCTTCCTCATCATTCAAGGCACGGCGGACCTGAATATCCCCATGTCGATACCGCGCACATTTGCTCACTCATACCGCATTGCCGGTGGCGAAGCAGAGCTTGAAGAATTCCCTGATATGCCTCACAACTTCGTTACCGAAGCGGGCGAAGCGACCGATCGCGCTCTGGAGCTTGCAAAAGCGTTCGTGGCGCGCCAGTTGGCGACCACCGCCGCTGCTGTGTAGCGCTGACGACCCCTTAACCGAAATCGACTCGGCCTAACGCAATGCTCCAATAGAGAAAGCGCAAACAATGCCTTCGACGTTTGACTACGACCCACAAGCCAAATACGAAGTCCGAAGTTTCGATGTCCCGTGTCAGGAGGCGCTAGGCCAGCCCTAGGAGGCAACGTTCTACCAGCCACAGGGTGAAGAGGGCCGTTTCCTGGCATCCTGTTCGTCCACAGCGGAGCTTGGAACGCAGGCAACAGCGCACAACAGGAGATATTCAACACTGGCCTTGCATCAAGCGGGTTGGTGATTGCGTCGGTGGATTTCCGTCTGGCTCCAGACCACCCCTATCCCGCTCAGGTCCAGGACACTCGCTGCGGCATAAGATGGCGAAGGCCCACGCCTCGGAGTTTAACGCCTCGCCGGACCCTGTCGGTGGGGCGGGAGCTTCGAGCGGCGGCCATACCTTGATGCTGGCGGCGATGCGGCCTAACGACCCTCGGTACACGGCCCTCTCGTCACCGGACGTCGACGGCCATGACGGGACGGTGGCCTACCGCGATAGCAGGCTCGCCGGTGCTGGACTCCTACGCCCGTTATCAGTACGCCCAGGGTATCGAGAACAACAACCTGATGGCCAGCACCGAAAACTACTTCCTCAACGAGGACGCCATGCAAGAGGGCAGTCCCCAGGGAATTCTTGAAACGGGGGAGGATGCCGCCTTGCCCCCGTTGCTGATTATTCAGGGGACCCGCGGACATGAACGTCCCGATGTCGATGCCGCACGCCTTCGTCGAGTCCTACCGCGCAGCTGGCGGCAGCGTGGAGCTTGAGGAATATCCCGACATGCCACACAACTTCATTCTGAGGGTTGGCAAGGAGACCGACCACGCTCTGGGGGTCGTTAAAGCGTTTGTGGCACAACAGTTGACGGCATCTACCGTCGCAACGCCTGCAGACTGACCTACCGAGTCCAGTGTCGATCGCTCACCGTTCGCTGGCGGTGACGCCTTCGGTTCGGATAACTCCGGCGGCCACGAGCCTGTCCAGTTGGTTCGCTCTCCCGATCTCGGCGAGAATGACTTTGGCATCGGAGCCGGGTCTCGGAGCGACTCGGCCTGGCTGAACCGGTGTTCTCGATAATCTGGGAGCCGGGCCTGTCGTGGTGATTGGCCCCCATCCTTCGTGATCGCGGGTGATGCTGAGGCCGTGAGCGCGCACCCAGCCGTCTTCCATAAGCTCTCTGTCGCTGGTGACGATTCTGTGGGAGCCGATGCCCACCCGTGTCAGTTTGCCCACCCACTGCTCGACAGTGGTGTGGCGGAAACGCCCCTCTAACATGCGCTCAAGCGCGTCCCCTCGTAGTTTCTCGACGCCTTCCAGCCCTGGAACCTGGGACAGCGCAGGCAGGTCGACGACCCTAGCGCCGAAGAACACCCATCCGTCGCTGGCCTGATAAGCGCGATGCAACGGGCCGGACCCCAGAGCGTTCTGGCCTCTCGGCTCGTCCCAAGTCTTTCCGTCGTAGCCCTGAACCAGCGCTGATTGAAGGGTCATCGCCGTGTAGGCCAACGCGCCGTCGAGAGACTGCCCCTCGCCCGTCTTCTGACGATGAAGCAACGCGAGAGCAACCCCGTAAGCTCCCATCAGTCCGGTTCCGTAGTCATTGATGGCGTGGGGTTGAAGCTGGGGCTGGCCGTCGCCCCCGAACCGCGCCTGCATGCCTGTGGTGGCCTGTGCGAACTGTTCATGCCCCGGTCGGTCTGCCCAGGGGCCAATGTGTCCGTATGCGTTCAACGAAGCGTAGATGATGTCGGGCTTGCGCTTGCGGACTTCCTCGTAACCTAGTCCCAGAGCGGCGATTCTGTCCTTGCGGTAGTTCTGCACGACAACGTCGGTACCCTCCAGCAGTCGCCAGAAGATGTCTCTGCCTTCATCGCTCTTGAGATCAAGCAGGATACTGCGCTTGCCTCGATTGACTGAGTTATGAAACGCGATAGTCGTGTCCCGGTTTGGATTGTCTATCTTGATGACGCTGGCGCCAAACTCCGCAAGCGTCCGGCCACAGGTCGGGCCTGCCAGAATTATGCACAGGTCCAGAACCTTGATGCCCTTGAGAGCCGACCTCAGAGTGGCACGAATTTCGTCTGTTGATGCGGGCGGCGGACCGGCTTCAATCTCCGCAAGTATCTCCTCGCGGTGCTGGTCTAGAGCAGGCGCAGGCCCTCGCACAGCGCCCGGAGTTCCATCCAATCGGGGATTGATTCCGGGTTGCAGAATCGTGCCAAGCTTTGGGTCGTTTACTTCGATGACGGCCTTCGATTCTCTGGCGTGGGGGTGTTCCAGCCATTCAGCGCTGGTGCGACACACGGCGCACTCGCTGCCGGCCTTGGCGATAAGGTTCTCCCACTGTTGGGCCGTTTTGGTCTTGAAAAGCTCGATGATCCGACGTTCCTGCTCTGCTGCAAGCTCCGGGTCATTGAACAATCGCTCGCGATCAGTCAAACCCTTTTTGTCCCAGGAAGTAATCCCAGCGGCCTTCACAAATTCGCGGAAATTGGTGTTTCCAGAGCCGAACATCACCCAGCGCCCGTCCTTGCACTTGAACTGACCGGTCCAGGTTCCTCCGAGGCCGGGCATTGCGGGATACGGGTTTATGATGCGCTGTCCGCCGATGGCAGTGAACATGCCGTCGAACAGTGGAACTTCGATGCACTGGCCGGTGTCCCCATGCTCGCGCACCCAGAGGGCCATAGCGATGCTCACCACTGACTGGAAGGCAGCGTATGACGAAGCAATGGGAATTGCAGTGTAAGCAGGCCTGCTTGCGGTCTCGGAGGCACGTGGGCCTCTCATCGTCGTCGAGGCTGCGGCGATAATGCCCTCCCACCCCGGAACACCGGAACGGGGATCGTCGCTGGCGAACCCTGGCATGGAGCAGTAGATCAGCTTGGGGTTGGCGTCCGTGAGCGTCTTTGTTCCTAGACCAATGCGTTCCATCACTCTGGGTCGGAAATTCTCAATTAACACATCGGAGGATTTTACGAGAGCCCTCGCCCGTTGCAGGTCCACCGGATTCTTCAGGTCTAGGACAATGGAGCGCTTGCCGCGGTTCCACGTGGCGTTGGCGGGAGTGTCCCAGCGAGGACCGCCCGGAGGGTCAACCTTGATGACATCTGCGCCCTGGTCTGCCAACAGCATCCCTGTCAGGGGGCCTGCAACATACTGCCCGAAGTCGATTACCTTGATTCCGTCCAGCGCGCCAGCCAAATTTCACCTGCTTCTATTGCTGCGTTCCTAGGATCATTATCCATCATTAGAGGCGACAACACCAAATCGGCCTCACTGAACAGAACGATGGATTGTCATTAATGGCCAATGTCCCGTATCGCCATTCTACTACCTTCTGACCCAAGATGCTTCGGCGATTGTATTGTTGAGAGCTTTCTGTTCCCCCTTTATAATCCGCCCAGGAAAGATAGACGCATGAATCACACATTACTCATTGAAGCCAATGACTGCGCCCTCATCATCGTGGATGTCCAAACGACGTTCACTGACAAGCTGCCCGAAGTCAAACGACAACCATTGATAAACCGAATATGCTGGATTATCAGCGTCGCCCGCTGGCTGGATATTCCAATCGTCGTCACAGCCGAAGACGTTGCCAGACTCGGTGGCGTTGCGCCTGATATCCAACGCCACCTCCCAAAAGATACGAAAGTGTACGACAAGATGGTCTTTGGAATCGCGGGCAATCCAGACATTCTGGACGCCATTGACCGACTTGGTCGGCATACCCTTATCCTTGTCGGATTGGAGTCCGATGTGTGCGTGGCGCAATCGGCCCTCAGTCTATTGGAGCGCGGTTATCAGGTGGTCGTCCCAGAGGATGCGATCGCAGCGCCGGGAGCGGCCCATCATGCAGGCGTCAGGAGAATGAGCGACGCTGGTGTCGTGATGACTCTACTCAAGGCTCTGTTTTACGAATGGGTGAGAACAGTGAATCGAGCGAAACAGTTTCACGATGAGTGGTCGGACACCGATGGCGATCTGCCGTCGAATCTTGGATGGGAAGGCTATGGACTGTCCCAGGGAATGTGATTTCACTGGGCAAAAACCGAGGAGAGAAATTTGCCTCAACTGATCCTGCACAACGCGAACATCCACACGCTGGATGAATCAAGGCCTCACGCAACGGCTATCACCATCGACGGCGACCGCATTTCCGCCGTCGGAGACGACCAGATCGTCCTGGAAGCCGCTCCCAGCGATGCGACAACTATGGACATGCGCGGCAGCACGATTGTCCCAGGACTCGCCGATGCCCACGGCCACATGCGGAACTTTGGGATGATGGCAGAGATGGTGAACCTGCGCCATGCCCAGTCCTACGAGGAAGTTGTGGAGCTTGTGCGCGAGCGTTCCCAGGCCACGCCTGTCGGTCAGTGGATTCAGGGCCGAGGATGGAACCAGGAGAATTGGTCCGACAAGTCCCTCCCCACTCACGACCTGCTCAGCGAGGCGGTCCCGAACCATCCGGTCTGGCTGGTCCGTGTTGACGCTCATGCAGGCGTCGCCAACGCCAACGCGCTGCGAATCTCTGGCATCACCGGTTCGACTCCCAATCCAGCAGGCGGCATCGTCGGCAAGGACAAGGTCAAGGTCAAGGTCAAAGATCAGCCTAACGGATTGTTCCTTGACAAAGCGATGGACCTGGTGCGCTCCCACATACCGGATATCACCGTCGAGAAGAGCAAGGAACTCCTGTTGGCCGCTCAGGAACTTTGTCTTGCCGTAGGGCTGACTCAGGTTCATGACGCTGGCATTGACGGAACGACACTTCAGGCATACCGAGAGCTGGTCGCGGAGGGCAGTCTCAAAATCCGGGTGTACGCGATGCTGGCCCGTGACTACTTCGATCAGACTGACGTCTCGCCGATTCAGGAAGGGTTGTTTTCTTGTCGCAGCGTGAAGATCGTCTCCGACGGCGCGCTGGGGTCTCGTGGCGCCGCGCTACTGGCTCCGTATTCTGACGCGCCTTACGAGAGCGGGTTCATGCTGCTGTCCCGTGATGACTTCGATGCTACGGTTGGGCGGGCTTTGGCATCAGGATTTCAGGTAAACACCCACGCCATAGGCGACATGGCAAACCGTGTGTCTCTTGACGTCGTGGAAGCGGCGCTGCGAAAGCATGGCGTCTCAGATCATCGCAGTCGGATAGAACACGCCCAGCACCTGCACATGGATGACATTCCCAGGTTCGCCAAGTTGGGCGTCATAGCGTCGATTCAGCCGACCCACTGCACATCGGACATGTTCATGGCCGACTCCAGGCTAGGCCCACAGCGCGCGCCAGGAGCGTATCCGTGGAGGAAGTTTCTGGACTCCGGCGCTCGGATCGTCAGCGGCTCAGATTTCCCGGTGGAGAGCAACAATCCGCTGTGGGGCCTCTACTCTGCCCTCACTCGCCAGAACCACGACGGCCAGCCCTCAGACGGCTGGCGTCCGGAAGAACGACTGACATTATACGAAGCTCTGCGCTCCTTCACTCGGGACGCCGCCTACGCCTCTTTCCAGGAGCATGACCTCGGCGCTCTGTCCCTCGGAATGCTGGCTGACCTGACGGTTTTGGACACTGATATTGCAAATGAGCCGCCCCAGGCATTGCTGGAGGCTAAGGTTATGGCGACGGTCGTGAACGGCGAGATGGTATACAAGCACAGCTTAACGCCGAACTTGTAACCTCAATTGCCGCGCCATAACAGAACTCCTGCTTCGCAACGTCAACCCCACCCGCAATAACCGACTCTTTCAGAGTCTTATACCGAGCTTTGACGAAGTTTACATTCTACCTATTCATCGTCGGGTCCAGCGCGTCGCGGAGGCCGTCGCCCATGAAGGTGAAGCCCAGGGTTATGAGCGCAATCAACACACTTGGGAACAAGCCCATGTGCCAGTACGTTCGGACGTACGATAGGCTGGTGGATACCATTTTGCCGAGGCTGGGAGTCGGCTCGTCGATGCCCAGTCCCAAGAAGCTCAGGCCCGCCTCGTTGAAAATTGCCGCTGGAATCTGGAATGCCACCAGGACAGCAATGACCGGTATGACGTTGGGGAATATGTGCATTATCGCGATCCGAAGCTCGCTGGCTCCGATGGCGCGAGCCGCGACGACGAATTCTCGATCTCTGAACGCAATGAACTGACCTCGCGTTAATCGGGTCTCCACGACCCATCCCGTTATTCCAAGCGCGAATATCACGCTCCAGGTGGAGTGTCCGAGAAACGCCATCAGGAACATTGCAACCAGCAGGCTCGGAATGCCGGTGGCGACCTCAATGATTCGAACTACGATCATGTCCACCCAACCGCCCAGGTATCCACCCAACGCTCCGAGGGTGAATCCGATGCTGAGCGTGATTAACTGCACGCCGAATCCGACCATGATTGACGTGCGAATCCCGAACAGAGATCGGCTCAGATAATCCCTTCCTATCTGGTCGGTGCCGAACCAGTGAGACCAACTGGGAAATTGACGCGACTCCGACAGAACGGCCTCAGTGTATCCGGTTGGCGCTATGAAAGTGGCAAATACCGCAACGAATATCAATACGACAACGATGCCCAACCCCATCACGGCCAGCTTGTTCTGACGGAATCTCCAGAAGAACGTGGCTTTGTTGCTGCGTCGCGGGGCTCGAAGTTGTGCCTCTAGAGCTGCTGAACTCATCAGGGGCCCCTCGTCAGTCGCACTCTGGGATCAGCCCAGGTGTATAGTATGTCGCTGATTACGTAGGTAAGGCCGAACAGGACGGCGACTAACATAAACATCCCGAGAATCACAGGGTAATCCCGGTCGAATATGCTAGTGACGAAGTGCCTGCCCAATCCAGGAATTGCGAAGGTCTGCTCGATGAATATGCTGCCGGTCATCAGGTTTGGAAGCAACGGCCCGAAGAGGGTGATAATAGGTATGAGGGCATTTTTGAATATGTGCCTCACCACAATCGTAGGCTCATTCAAGCCCTTGGCCCGCGCCGTGCGGACGTAGTCTGATCGCATCGCCTCTAGCATGCTTACCCTTGTGAATCGCGCCACCAGGCCCAGAGGGGCCAAGCTGTAAGCGATCACCGGCAATATCATATGCTGCCAAGTGCCCCACCCCTGCGTCGGGGTGAGGTCCAGGTATATTGCAACGAATAACACCAGCCACACGGCGACTGCAAAATTGGGCACAGTTATCCCAGCTGTCGCCGTCAACGTCATCGCGTAGTCGAAAATACTGTTCTGTTTCAGCGACGCGGCTACGCCTATGATAATTCCAAGCGGGATTGACACCAGCAGGGTGATAGTGCCAATTTTGGCTGTGGCAGGCCAGCCTCGAGCGATAGTCTTCCAGACGGAATCGGTTTTGTAGATGTACGAGTTGCCGAGGTCCAGATGAGCGAGATTCCAGAGATACTTTGCGTACTGCTTCCATACCGGCTCGTCGAGTCCGTACTTGCGGATCATGTTGTCTCTGGCAGAGCCTGTCAGCGGTATTTCGCCTTCAATCCAGGGGGTGCCGGGCAGCCAGCGAACGGCGAGGAATAGAATCAAAGAAATGGCAAGGACGGAAAAGAACAGACCTAAGAGCCTGCCCAAGATATAGCCTGTCATCTTCCCTGCCCCCTGATCTCTTTAACTCGGATTCCAAAGCCCGAAAGCCAGGCGTTTCAGCGAGCTTCGGCCAGTTCTGTCATGCGCTCGACAAACCGATCAAGCTCTTCTTCCAGAAGAAAGTGCGCCACCGCTAGGCGCATCCACTGATTTTCAGCGTTGTGCGCCACCAGAATTCGATGCTCGTCCCAGAGCCACTTGCCGGGAGCCTCGTGATTGAGACCCGCAGTGGACAGCGCAACCAGTCCAGTGCTGATCTCAGGCTCCATCGGTGATTCTATCTCAATCCCTGGAATATCCGAAAGCCGCTGTTTCAAGTTGGTCGCCAATTCGCTGATTCTGGCTTCGGTGTTCTCGATGCCAAGCTCTTCAGCGACTCCAATGCTCTTGACCAGTCCGCCGAAGTGCGCCCAGTTCATGGTCGCATACTCGAACCTTCGAGCCTCGGAGACGGCCTCGAAGCTCAGGCTGGGCAGGTCGTACTCTTCGGTCATGCCCCATCCTAGCCAGGTGAGTTTCAGTTTGTCGATCCACTCGCGGTCGATGTACAGAAAACCGGAACCCTGGGGAGCGAGAATCCACTTGTGCCCACATCCGGCATAGAAGTCACAGCCCAAATCCTTGACGTCCACCGCCATCTGTCCGACCGCGTGGGCGCCATCCAACATAATAGGCACGCCATTGGCGTGGGAGACATCGCACAACCGCTTCGCAGGAAGGCGGTATCCGGTGCGTGTCGATACGTGGCTCAAAAATACTAACTTTGTCTTCGGGTTGATGAGGTCTTCCAGGCTCGCCACGGTTTCGTCTTGATTGTGAGTCAGCGGGAGCATGCGAACCTTGATGCCATATCGCCGAGAGAGGTTGATCCAGGGCAGGGCTCCGCTAGGATGTTCCTGGTCAGTGATAATCACTTCGTCGCCAGGTTCCCAATCGAACCCCGTTGCCACTATGTTGATGCCATCCGACACGTTCCGTGTCAGCGCTATCTCATCTGATGACGCGCCGACGAAGCGGCTCATGCTCTCTCTGGCAGTTTCATATACCTTGTGAACGGTCTCGTTGACGTCGGGGTTGAACGGCCCGTCGGACTCGATGAGCCGCAGCAGGCGCACAACCTCGTCTGTGGACTGAGACGGCACTGGGCCGAACGTTCCGCAGTTCAGGTAGACACAGCCATCTAGCGCTGGAATTTGCTCTCTTAAAGCCTGTACGTCCGTGAGATTGTCTCCTGGATACATGATGCGTCCCGCCGGAGTCAGGAACAAGTCCATCTCTCCGACGGGACGCATATTGGGTTGCCTATTCACCCATCCATGGGTCGATTACTAGAACGGCGAGCGGTTAAAGTCTCCCACATTGTCGCCGATGTACAGAGTGTAGATGTTCTGCACTCCGAATCCAGCGTTCCAGTTGGGGAACTGTAGTCCCTCCCAGCCGGCCGCGTTCTTGTTTCGCCAGGTGCCTTTCATATAGGGCTTGTGCATCTGGTTTTGCAGCTCGCCCCAGAGGAACACACTGCCGACACGCTCGGAGAGTATTTCCTGGAGTTCGACCATCTGGTTTGCACGCTCGCTGGCGTTTGCGTTTCCGGCGGCCTCGATGCGCAGAGCCTCGAACTCGGCGTCGTTCCAGTTGTGGCGGCCATCGGTCTTGAACACGCTCAGGAAGTTGGATGCGTCTACGTAGTCAAAGCCGTAGGACACCATCGCGAACTGGAGGGACTGCTCATTAAGGCCTGCCATGTAGGTCTTGCGGTCCATGTTGTTGATGGTAACGTCGATGTTCAGGTTCCTCTTCAGTTCAGAGGCCACTGCGTCGGCAACTGCCTGCCGCAGAGGGGTCTCCTGACGAAGGGCCAACTCCAGTTTGGGGAAGCCATCGCCATTGGCGAACCCGGCGTCAGCAAGCAGCTTCTGGGCCGTATCGGCGTCGAACCCTTGATACTTCTTCAGGTCGTCGGTGACCGCGTCTGGGAAACCGGCCATCAGAATGCCGTAGGACGGCACGCCAGCAGAGTCTCCGACAACGAAATCGATGACTGCTTCGCGGTCAATGGCTTTTGCGAATGCCTGCCTGACGCGAACGTCATCAAAGGGAGCCGACTGGAAGTCGAAGAAAAGGTAGTGGGTTCGGAAGTCTCCAGGGGAGACGCCGCGCTGAGCGAGGAGTTCCTCGTCGCTCATCAGCTTTTCCTGGTCGGCTGGGCTGAATGGGCCGGATACCGTGTCGATCTCGCCAGCAAGGTACTGGTCAAATCGGCGTTCGCCGAACACGTTCCTCATCTTTTCAATGAAAGGCTTGAGCCGCCCATTGTAGTTCATGTTGGGCACGAAAACCGCGTGCTGGTTGGGAATCCACTCCTCCAGAATCCACGGAGTGAAGCTGATAGCGGTTGCAGGGTCGTTATTGTAGTAGGGGCCGAATTCTTCAGCCTGATGCTTTGCCAGAGGAGAACCGTACATCATGAATCCGGGGGTGTACGGCGCTGGGGCGTCAAGTTCGAACACCAGGGTCTTGGAATCGATCGCCTCGACGCCTAGCGCGGTGAGAGGCTTGTCGCCCGAGTTCACATCGCCCCAGTTGACGACGTCCAGACTGCCAAAGTACCAAGCGAAGTCATACGCGTGCTCCGGGTCAGCATAATACTGCCAGGTGTAAACGTAGTCGTCTGCGGTGACAGGCGTTCCGTCGCTCCAGGCGAGGTCCGGATTGATATTGAAAGTCCAGGTCTTAAGGTCGCTCGAGGACTCCCAACTATCAGCGGCGCCGGGCGCCGTCTTGAGGTCGGTGTCTAGCATTGCCAGGCTCATGCCTGACTGATAGCTGCCGCCGGCTGAATTGTACACGCTGACGGCGAACTCAATGGCCTCGCCCTCGGCCCTGTAGTTCCTGCGAAGGTACTGCTGGTCGAGAGATGCCGCGTCTCCAGGCAATTCCACTCCGAATACGTTAGTTATGCTGCTGGGAGCAGCGGGCGCGGGCGCGGCGGGCACGGAGGTCGCAACCGCTGCTGGGGCCGGAGCAGGAGCAGGCGGACTAATTGATCGAACAGACGTTGAC
>ENA-ORDI01001375-ORDI01001375.1-marine-metagenome-genome-assembly--contig:-NODE-1375-length-13497-cov-3.184799_pt1 | contig 13497 bp, 14 predicted proteins | sample MGYA00248628_ERZ508525 | MGnify/ENA primary metagenome ERZ508525 (study PRJEB26195, sample SAMN05422138) | marine metagenome | isolation source: East of Porto Seguro, South Atlantic Ocean | place...
GTGTAGCCCGTGCAATCTGAAAAAAGGGTCCAAGGCGCTGCACCAGACCGGATTCCAGCTGCGCAAACCACCGCGCCAGCCGCAAGCCGAGGATCTGCGCAATATGGGCCGGAAATTCCCGCCCAACTACCTGCATGATAGCTGGATGGATTTTCTTTATTGGGATGCCGAGCTTCAGGCGTGATCTAGGGCCGCGCTTGTGCGTCCGAGCTAGAGGTCAAGCTCCACCCAGACGGGCACGTGATCGGAGGGTTTTTCGCGACCGCGTACATCCTTGTCGATCTGGCAGTCGCGCAGGCTGTCGGCGATGGCAGGGCTCAGCAGGAAATGGTCGATACGGATGCCGTTGTTGCGGTTCCATGCGCCTGCCTGATAATCCCAAAAGCTGTAATGCCCCGGCCCTTGGGTCCGTGCGCGGAACGCCTCTGTCAGGCCAAGGGCCAGCAGACGTCGCCAGGCGGCGCGGGATTCAGGGCGAAACAGCGCGTCTTCACGCCAGGCATCCGGCGTTGCCGCGTCTTCGGCTTGGGGGATGATGTTGAAGTCGCCCGTCAGCAGAAACGGTGTTTCCTCGGCCAAGAGTGCGCGCGCGCGGTCTTCAAGACGCTGCATCCACGCCAGTTTGTAATCGTACTTCGGGCCCGGCGCGGGGTTGCCGTTGGGAAGGTACAACCCACAGAGCCGCACAGATGAATGATCACCCACGACCGTTGCCTCGATATAGCGCGCCTGTTCGTCGCTGTCGTCCCCGGGCAGGCCACGGGTCACATCCTCAAGCGGGAGCTTTGACAGGATCGCGACGCCGTTAAAGGATTTCTGCCCGTGGGTCTCGACGTTATAGCCGCGATCCTCGAACAGCTCGCGCGGGAAGCCTTCGTCGACGGATTTGATCTCTTGCAGAATGGCGACGTCGGGCTGCGCTTCGTCGAGCCATTGGGGCAGGGCGTCGATCCGCGCTTTGATCCCGTTGATGTTGAACGTGGCGATTTTCATGACGGCCCCCTGCATTGGTCCCCGCAGCTATCGCGCATACCGCAATATGGGGCAAGGGGGCTGCACCGGTTTGGGCATGTTTCGCCCGCGATTCGAAGGTGAGCCGACGGTGCCCACGCCGCCGCGGGGCGCTTTGCCAGCGTTCCGTTAAAATTGTCGCTATTGTGGAGAACACGGCATCGCTGCGTGGTTTCAAGCGGATCAAAGACGCAGCGCATGTGGATGATTTACATCGTTAAAATGCGATCTTTTTGTCGCCTAGGTCAAATCCCTGAGCTGGTGATTGATGAAGGGAGTGCAGCTTGAGGTTTAGTTGCCGATTTCAAAATCACGTCAAAAAGGAAAACTCATGACCGCTATTGCCTACGTCGAAACTGCTTTCCCGAATGTTCACGCCGCGACGGCATCGCTCCATCAGGGGTCGGGGACAGGGTTTTATACCACCGGCTGTATCCGTGCAGGGCAAGACCCCCATTGCGGCCACGGCACCGGGCTGTTCACCACAGGGCTACAGTCGGGACCGCAGGCAGGCGGCATGGCGACTGGGGAGCTTACCGGTTTGTTTACCACCGGCTGCTAATTCAAACACACCCTGCGCTGGAACCGGCGCAGGGGTTTCTTGCCAAAGGGGGGCCTATGTCGAATGTTATACCGCTTTCATCCGTACGTGCGCGCAATAGCGGTCGCAGACACGCTGATACCGCCGCGATCAGCCGTATGTTTGCGGTGCAGCGACGCCGTGCGGGGGATGTGTTCTGGTTGAAGGAAAACGCGGAATGGCTGGGGATTCTGGCAAGCGCGGACATGCCTGTCACGCCAGACGCTCTGGTGCCCTATGCATCCTTCTATGACCACATCGAAGAGACGATCCGCTTTTTTCCGCAGTACTACCGCTTTTTCCTGTCCCTCGCGCTGGACCTTGAGGATCTGGGCTTGCCCGGCGACGCGGGGGAGCGGCTGGTGCATTGGGTCGCCCGTATGCGGCTGGCGGATGGGGAACTGTCTGACCTGCAACGCGCCGAAGCGCAGCGCCTGCTGGCGCGTCGGATGTCCGTGCCGCGCGACGACGCCCTGCAATCCCGCTTGCGCCGGTTTTTCACGCGATCCGAAACCTTTGCGCTGCCCAACAAGAAAGCATCCTATGAGCTGGCACATATCGTTTTTTATCTGTCTGACTACGGTCAGCGCGCCCCCCAACTGCCGACGACAGCGATCAGAAGCCTGAGTTTTGCCGGTATTCTGGCGTATCTTGATCAGGATATAGATCTGCTGGCCGAGATTTGTGCCGCGCTACGGTTTGCAGGCGCTGCGTCACCTGCACTGTGGGAGGATGCGGTTCACTCCGCTGCGCGTGCCTGCCGGATCGTACCGCAGCAGGGGGGCGGACCGGTGGACGGGTATCACGCATATCTGGTGACCGGCTGGGCCGCGCATATGTCCGGAGGGGCGGCATTTTGCCAACCGGTGCCACAAGGGGCTGTGGCCATCCGCTATACCCCGCCAAACGGGGCGCTGCAGGCGCTATCGGCGGCGCTTTTTGACATGGGAGAGACGCGGCAAGCGCAGTGGTCGCTTATGCGTGGACGGGTCATGAGGGCGCTAGACCCTGAGGCGCAAGAGATACTGACCGAGGCAGAGACGTCTTGCCCGCAATTTGAAGCGTTTTTCGCGCGGTTTGCGCGGGCACCGATCCCGGCAGTGGCTTCTATGGTGCAGCTACGGCACTAGAATGGCCTCATGCGGGCATGAGGCCAGCCTCCGGCGGGAGTTTACTTGGGCAAAATGAAGCGGGCGCGTGTATCGGGTGCCTGTTACATCGAGAAAGACGTGCCGCAGCCGCAGGCGCTGGTGGCATTGGGGTTTTCGATCACGAACCGCGCGCCGATCAGCTCTTCCGAGAAGTCGATGACGGCATTGGCAAGAAAGGGCAGGGAGATGCTGTCGACCACAACTTTCTGGCCGGCCCCTTCAAGGATCAGGTCATCGTCTTTGGGATCATCCAGCGCGATGTCGTACTGAAAGCCGGAGCAGCCGCCGCCCTCTACGGCGACGCGCAGGGCTTTGCCCTCTGCGGCGGCACCGATTTCGGCAAGGCGGTCAAAGGCGCGCGGGGTAACTTGGGGGGGCAGGTTCATTTTCGGGCTCCGGTGTGATCGGTTTCCATCTGTGTTGTCTTACAATATAGAAACCCGCAGGACAGGCCACAAGGACCACCGACTATGCGCGCTTCTTTTGCCTCTGATCCGGCATTGACCCGGGGACGGTTGATACCGGAAGAGGAAAGTACCTTTCGTTCCTGCTTTCAGCGGGACCGCGACCGGATCATCCACGCCAGCGCCTTCCGGCGGCTCAAGCACAAGACGCAGGTCTTTATCGAACATGAGGGCGATTACTATCGCACGCGGCTGACCCATTCGATCGAGGTGGCGCAGGTGGCGCGTACGATCGCCGGTGCGTTGGGTCTGAATGCCGAGCTGACAGAGGCGGTCGCCCTGGCCCATGATCTGGGGCATCCGCCCTTTGGTCACACGGGCGAGGACGCGCTGGAAGCCTTGATGGCCCCCTATGGCGGGTTTGACCACAACGCCCAAGCCATTCGCATCGTCACCCATCTGGAGCGGCATTACGCGGATTTTGACGGGCTGAACCTGACTTGGGACACGCTGGAGGGGCTTGCCAAACATAACGGGCCGGTGACGGGAGAGCTGCCGTGGGCGCTTGCGGCCTATGAGCGTCAGCATGATCTTGAGCTGGAGACATTCGCCAGTGCCGAGGCGCAGGTAGCGGCGATTGCCGATGATGTGGCCTATAACCACCACGACCTGCATGACGGTTTGCGGGCCGAGCTGTTCTCGACGGACGAGCTGGCCGAACTGCCGATCCTGAAGCAGAATTTCGCCGAAGTTGACAGGCTGTATCCCGGTCTGAACTACTATCGCCGCCGTCACGAGGCACTGCGCCGTTTCTTTGGCGTGCTGGTGGAGGACGTGATCAGCGTCGCGCGGCACCGTCTGGCCGAGATGAAGCCCGAAACCGCCACCGATATTCGCATGGCTGGGCGCACGTTGATCCAGTTCTCCGATCCGGTTTTCCAGGATCTCAAGGTCATCCGCGCCTTTCTGTTCGACCGCATGTATCGCGCGCCATCCGTGGTGATTATGCGCAAGCAGGTGACGCAGGTCGTCGAGGATCTGTTCCCCTATTTCTGCGCGCATACGGACCAATTGCCCAAGCAATGGCGCAAGGATGTAGAGGACGCGGACGACGATACGGCGCTTGCGCGGATCGTCAGCGACTATATCTCGGGGATGACAGATCGCTTTGCCTTGCAGGAACATGAGCGGTTGATCGTTAAAGGCTGAACCGCCCTTGATTATGGGCGCATATTCAGGTGATACACGGGGCCAAGTCGAAGGAACCCCGTTATGAACCTATTTGCCGATATCCGCAGCCTTGTGCTGTCCACCCTTGATACGCTGGTTGCCGACGGGTTTCTGCCCGAGGGGCTGAGCTTTGACGCCATCACCGTAGAGCCGCCGCGCGATGCGGCGCATGGGGATATGGCGACCAATGCCGCAATGGTGCTGGCGAAACCGGCCCGTATGAAACCGCGCGATATCGCTGAAAAGCTGGCCGAAAAGCTGGCCGAGGATCCACGGATCACGGCGGCGGATGTGGCGGGCCCGGGGTTCTTGAACCTGCGGCTGAGTGCTGCGGTCTGGCAGGGCGTTGTCGGTGCCGTTCTGGGGCAGGGCACAGACTTTGGCCGCGGCGATCTGGGGCAGGGCAAGCGGGTCAACGTCGAATATGTCTCGGCCAACCCGACGGGGCCGCTGCATGTGGGGCACACCCGCGGTGCGGTCTTTGGCGATGCGCTGGCGTCCTTGCTGGATTTCGCGGGTTTCGATGTCACGCGTGAATATTACATCAATGACGGCGGCGCGCAGGTCGATGTTTTGGCGCGCTCTGTCTATCTGCGCTATCTGGAGGCGCACGGCCAAGAGGTCGCCTTTCCCGAAGGCACATACCCCGGCGACTATCTGATCGATGTGGGGGCCGCGCTGAAAGACAAGGTGGGCGACGCCTATATCGACGCCGATGAATCCGTCTGGCTTGAAGAGGTGCGCAACTTTGCCACCGACGAGATGATGAAGCTGATCCGCGATGATCTCGCCTCTCTCGGGGTGAAGATGGATGTGTTTTACTCCGAAAAGTCGCTTTATGGCACGGGCCGGATCGAATCCGCGATTGATGACTTGAAAGCCAAGGGGCTGATCTATGAGGGCGTGCTTGAGCCGCCAAAAGGCAAGAAGCCCGAGGACTGGGAACCGCGCGAGCAGACCCTGTTCAAATCCACCGCCCATGGCGATGACGTTGACCGTCCGGTGATGAAGTCCGACGGCGGCTGGACCTATTTCGCGCCCGATATCGCGTATCACTACGACAAGGTGCAGCGTGGCTTTGACATGCTGATCGACGTCTTTGGCGCGGATCACGGCGGCTATGTCAAACGGATGAAAGCCGCTGTTTCGGCGCTGTCCGAGGGGGCGGTGCCGCTCGACATCAAGCTGACGCAGCTGGTCAAGCTGTTCAAGAACGGCAAGGAATTCAAGATGTCCAAACGGGCAGGGACATTCGTCACCCTGCGCGATGTGGTTGATCAGGTGGGCCCTGACGTGACGCGTTTTGTCATGCTGACCCGCAAGAATGACGCGATGCTGGACTTTGACTTTGCCAAGGTGCTGGAACAGTCGCGCGAGAATCCGGTGTTCTACGTGCAATATGCCCATGCGCGTGTGCATTCTGTCCTGCGCAAGGCGGCAGAGGCGGGTGTTGCCACGGATATGGAAACCTTGCAGCGTGCCGACCTGAGCCAGCTTGACCACGAAGCAGAGCTGAAACTGGCGCAAAAGCTGGCCGAATGGCCCCGGATGGTAGAGACCGCGGCGCGCAGCAACGAACCGCACCGGATCGCCTTTTATCTCTACGAGCTGGCGGGCGATTTCCACGGCCTGTGGAACCGCGGCAACGACGTGCCTGAACTGCGTTTCCTGCAGGATGATGCGGCCCTGTCCCAGTCAAAAATCGCGCTGGCCCAAGCCGCAGCGATTGTAATTGCGTCAGGTCTTGGTATTCTTGGGGTCAAGCCAGCGGAAGAGATGCGATAACGCACCATTGCTGGTCAGGCAGGTTCAAAAAACAGACCCGCGCGGGTAATATCTGACGCGGGCAGTGAGGCAGAAATGGCAGATTACACGTCCTCCTCCCAGGGTGGGGGGTACTCCTTTGAACATGACGCAGGGTTGGCACCGCAAGTTGCAGCCAAACCCTTGACCAAGTTTGCAAATTTCGCGGGCGCGGCGCTTTCCATTACCTTGATCGTCGGCATCGGGGTCTGGGGCTACAAGCTGCTGGTGCGCGATGTTACCGGCATTCCGGTGGTGCGTGCGGCCCAGGGCGATATGCGCGTGCGGCCCGAAAATCCGGGCGGCCAACTGGCGGATAATCAGGGTCTGTCGGTCAATGCTGTGGCCTCTGAAGGGACGGCGAACCAATTCGCGGAACAGCTGATTTTGGCCCCGAAGCCACTGGATCTGGAAGAAGAAGACCAGCCCATTCCCGTCGCGATGGTTGCACCTGCGCAACAGGCACCAACGCAATCTTCGCCTGCGGCTGACGTGGCAGAGGCGTTGAAAAACGGCGATGTGGACGATCTTGTCGCCTCTCTCACCGATGGGGTGGAACCACTGGAAGACGAAGAAGACGGCACTGCCCTGCCAGAGCCGATGAACGCAAGTGCCACGATGGATGTCGATCCGCTTGAGATGGCGGTGTCGAACGCGGTGGCCGTTGCCATGGGCGAAGAGCCGGGCGTCCGCGCATCCTTGCGTCCTCAAACGCGCCCCGGTGGCCGTGCCGTCGCGACCAAAGCGTCGTTTGAACCGGCACCGGTTGCCGCCGCCGAAGTGAAAGAGCTTTCGCCCGACAGCCTGCCCACAGGGACGCGTCTGGTGCAGCTTGGCGCATTTGATTCACCGCAGATCGCACGGGCGCAATGGGTCCGTCTGAACGCGCGTTTCGGGGCCTATATGGAAGGCAAGGACCGCATCATCCAAGAGGCCAGCAGCGGCGGGCGCACTTTCTACCGTCTGCGTGCGCATGGGTTCTCGGACATCGCGGATGCGCGACGCTTCTGTTCGGCGCTGGTTGCTGAAAACACCGACTGCATTCCCGTCGTTACACGCTGATGCGATACGGGGCGACGATACTGGACGCGTCGGGGCTTCGGCTGACGGCGCAGGAAAAGGCGTTGTTTCGCGCCGTAAAGCCCTTTGGGTTCATTCTCTTTGCGCGCAATATCGAGACGCCGGATCAGGTCCGCGCGCTGTGTGATGAACTGCGCGAGGCGGCGGGCCACGAGGCTGTTATCACCGTGGATCAAGAAGGCGGGCGGGTGCAGCGTTTGCGCGCACCGCATTGGCGCGACTGGACGGCACCGCTGGACTTCGTGCAGGCAGCAGGCCCCAACGCGGCAGAGGCAATGTATCTGCGCTTTCGACTGATCGCGGACGAGCTGCACCGCGTGGGCATCGACAGCAATTGCGCGCCGATGGTCGATGTCGCTGGGGCGCAAACCCACGCTTTCCTGCGCAACCGTTGTTACGGCACGACGCCCGATGCCGTGGCGACTTTGGGCCGTGCGGCGGCAGACGGCATGTTGGCGGGGGGCGTTTTGCCCGTGGTCAAACATATGCCCGGACATGGGCGCGCCACGATGGATAGTCATTTTGACTTGCCGCAGGTTGATGCGCCGCGCGCCGCGTTGGACACGCATGATTTCGCCCCGTTCAAGGCGTTGAACGACCTGCCGATGGGGATGACGGCGCATCTGGTCTACGACGCGATTGATCCGCGCCCTGCCACGCTGTCGCCCGTGATGATGCAGCTGATCCGCGAGGATATCGGCTTTGATAACCTGATCATGACGGATGATATCTCGATGAAAGCATTGACGGGCGAGGTGGATGCCATCGCCGCCGGAGCGTTGGCAGCAGGCTGTGACGTGGTGTTGTACTGCAACGCCACGCTTGAGGATCGCACCCGCGTTGCCGATGCTGCCGGAGAGATGTCCGAGGCTGCGCAAACACGGGCCGCGCACGCCCTTGCCATGCGCCGGATGCCTGATGATGTTGACATTCCTGCCCTGACTGCAAAGCTCGACAGGCTTTTGGGCGGGACGGTATATGGCTGAAACGCAGTTGGAAGACGGGCAAACGAAAGTTGCTGAACGGCTCGCGGCCGAGGCGCTGATCGTGGATGTCGACGGGTTCGAGGGCCCGTTGGACCTGTTGCTGACGCTCAGCCGCACCCAGAAGGTCGACCTGCGCAAAATCTCGGTGCTGCAACTGGCACGCCAATATCTGATGTTCGTGGACAAGGCCAAGGCGCTGCGGCTTGAGCTTGCGGCGGATTATCTGGTCATGGCTGCGTGGCTCGCCTTTCTGAAATCCCGCCTGCTGCTGCCGCCTGATCCGCAGGACGATGGCCCCTCGGGCGAGGAACTGGCCGCGCATCTGGCGTTCCAGCTGGAACGTCTGCAAGCGATGCGCGACGTGGCGGCCCAGCTGATGGCCCGTGACCAATTGGGGCGCGACTTCTTTGCCCGCGGCCAGACGCAGGAAATGCGCCAGACCCGCCGCGTGACCTATACCGCGACCTTGCTGGACCTGATGCAGGGCTACGCGCGTATCCGCACCCGCGACGATTTCCGCCCCTTCGTGATGGACCGTGACAAGGTCTTTACGATGGAGCAGGCACTGGAACGCATGCGCGGCTTGATTGGCTTTTCTGGTGATTGGTCTGACCTGACCAGCTACATGCCCGACGGATGGGGCGAAGAACCGGCAATGCGCCGCTCGGCCACGGCATCGACGTTTGCGGCGTCGCTTGAATTGGTAAAGGAAGGGCATCTGGAAATCCGCCAAGAGGGCGTGTTTGCCCCGATCCAGTTGCGCAAGAAGGATATCTGACGTGGCCGAACCCGTTGAACAAACAGAAGAAAGCCTGTTCGAGGCCCCGCCATTGGCCGAACAGGAGCGCATGATCGAAGCGATCCTTTTCGCCACCGCAGAGCCGATGACCCTGCGCGAGATCGCGGCGCGTCTGCCGCATGGCTGTGACCCTGCCGAAGCGATGGTGCATCTGCGCAAACGCTACACCGGCCGCGGTGTCGTGCTGTGTCGCATCGGGGATGCCTACGCCATGCGCACGGCGGCGGATCTGGGGTATCTCATGCAACACGAAACGGTCGAGACGCGCAAACTGTCGCGCGCCGCGATCGAGACCTTGGCGATCATCGCCTACCACCAGCCCGCCACCCGCGCCGAGATCGAAGAGATCCGGGGCGTATCCGTATCGCGCGGCACGCTGGATCAGCTGCTTGAGCTGGACTGGATTCGCTTTGGCCGCCGCAAAATGACCCCCGGTCGTCCGGTGACCTTTGTCGTAACACAGGAATTTCTGGCCCACTTCGGTCTGGAAAGCCCCCGCGACCTGCCGGGGTTGAAAGAGCTTCGCTCTGCCGGATTGCTGGAAAGCCGCCCCGCCTTTGGCGAGATGCCCGGAGTCGACAGCGAAGAAGAGCCAGAAGCGACAGAAGGCCAGAGCGAGCTGTTCGAGGATTAATCCCGCAGGTGGCCTGAAAATCGCCGCAATAGGTGCTATATTGGCCGCAGACACAGTTTAACGCGCGGTAAAGAGGTCAGGACATGAACCAGATAATCAATATGATCATGCGTCGCGTGATGGGGCGTTTGATCAACAAAGGCGTTGATATCGGCTTTGATCAGGCGTCAAAGCTGGGCAAGGGGCGTCGGGCGTCAGTGGACCGTGACGGCAATCCTGTCCAACCAAGCGCCGAGGAAATGGCCCGTCGTGACAAAAGCAGCCGCGAGCAGGGCAAACAGGCGCGCAATATGGTCAAGAATATGCGCAAGCTGACGCGTTTCTAACACGCGTGATCAGACGCTGCGAAGTTTAACGCGGCGCGCTGAAATGCTTGCTGAGCTTGAGACCCTGACCCTGATAGTTCGACGCGATGCCCGACCCGTAAAGCTGGGTCGGTACGTCGGTCATTTTCTCATAGACCAACCGTCCGACAACCTGACCATGCTCCAGCACGAAAGGGGCCTCGTGGCAGCGCACTTCAAGCACGCCCCGTGATCCCGCACCCCCTGCAGAGGCATGGCCGAAACCGGGGTCAAAGAAACCTGCGTAATGCACGCGGAATTCGCCCACCATCGCCAGATAGGGGGCCATCTCTGCGGCGTATTCTGGCGGGATGGTTACAGCTTCGCGGCTGACCAGAATGTAGAACGCACCGGGGTCGAGGATGATCTGACCGTTGTCGCTGTGGACCTCTTCCCAGTATTGCGCGGGGTCATAATGGCCGATCTTGTCCAGATCGATCACACCCGTATGCGGCTTGGCGCGGTAGCCGACCAGCGTGGTGTCAGGCAGGCGCAGATCGACCGAGAATCCCAGACCATCATCGATCACGGCCTCGCCATCCACCAGCGGGCTGTCGGCGTGCAATGCGCGCAGCGCTGCATCGTCAAGCGTGGCGGCACCGGTGGAAAAACGGATCTGGTTCAGCCGCATGCCCGGACGTACGAGCACCGAAAAAGACCGCGGACAAATCTCTGCGTAAAGCGGGCCGGTATAGCCCGGCGCGATGCGATCAAATTCGGTCCCGCCGTCGGTGATGGTGCGCGTGAGCAGGTCCAGCCGCCCGGTGGAGCTTTTGGCATTCGCCGCCGCAGAGGTGCCTTGGGGCAGGGCGAGGCTTTCCATCAGCGGGACAACGTAGACGCAGCCCTTTTCCAGCACCGCCCCATTCGTCAGGTCGACGCGGTGCATCTCGAACTCTTCCAGACGGTCGGCGACCTTGGCCCCATGCCCCGCAAGAAAAGACGCACGCACGCGGTAAGCCACTGTTCCTAGACGAAGATCAAGGCTCGCAGGCTGGATCTGGGCGCTGTCGACAGGTGGTGTGCCGATGATCTGACCCGAAGCGATCATGTCGGTGATATGCTGGTTGGGAACTACGCCGATCATATCCGGGCCTTTCAAATGCAAACACCCGCACCCATTAGGGTACGGGCGTTTGTTGTATGTCGGTTGGTCGGGCTAGCAGGACTCGAACCTGCGACCTTCCGTCCCCCAGACGGACGCGCTACCAGGCTGCGCCATAGCCCGACATGAGGCGTTTCATACCTGATAAAACCGTGCGTGCAAGGGGGAATTGTCGCAAATCGCACGCGCGGCTTAGACTTTTGTGCTGCGGACCACATCGGCCCGAATGGAATCGCGCAGTTCGCCCAAACGGCTCAGCAAAGGCGCGATATCGCGGGCCGAACCCTCGGGCAGATCGCGGCACAGCAATGCAGCAGAAAGCACAGAGGGTTTGGCGGGGAAGTCTTCTTCTGCCGTCAGAGGCGGCAGATCGATCACACGCGGCTTGGGACCTGCAACAACAGGGTCTTCCGGTGCCTCGTTGATCTCTGGCGCTTCGACGTTTCGCGTTTCCGCCTCCAGCGTTTCGGCGGTGCTGTCTTCCGGCGCTGCCTCTGGCGCGCTGTCGATGGTCGGCGCGGGCACGTCCTGATCCGGGACGCGTGTTTGCACCGCGGCAGGGGCGTCGTCCGGTGTGTTATCGCTTGGCGGCACCGGTGCGTCGGTCATCGGGTGGCGCAGGAAGCCGGGCAGGGTGGCACCGTCCTCCGCAGAGGTATCGGCGGGGGCGACGGTTGTCTCCTCCGCCTCCGGCTCTGTCGCGTCGAGGGTCGGTTCGTCGGCAGGTAGTGGTGTGGTATCCTCGGCCGACATCTCGGGCGCGGAAGCGGCTTCTACGTGTGTTTCGGGCGCTTCGACAGGGGCTGGCTTAGCCGCTTTGCTCCCGCGTTGCTCGAACGGGAGAACAACACCCTCGTGGGTCTGTTCTGCGTCTTCTTGCATCGGCGCGGGGGTCATGTCGATGGTGTCGCCACCGGCATCCAGATCATCCTGCGTGACCCCGTCAAGAGGCGCAGACAGGGCCGCGACATGGCCCATGCCTTCTTCGCGCAATACCTTCTGGACGCCTTTGATCGTCAGCCCGTCTTCATGCAGCAAGCGCTTGATACCGCCAAGCAGCAGCATATCGTTGGGGCGATAATATCGCCGCCCGCCTGCGCGTTTGATCGGTTTGACTTGCGTGAACTTGCTTTCCCAGAAACGCAGGACATGCGCCTGAATTTCAAGCCATTCTGCAACTTCGGAGATGGTTCTGAATGCGTCCGGAGACTTGGGCATTAGGTTATCGCTTGTTCCCGTCTGCAACCCGGTCCTTCATCAGATGGGACGGGCGGAATGTGAGCACGCGGCGCGGGTTAATCGGGACCTCTTCGCCGGTTTTGGGGTTCCGGCCAACGCGGGCCGACTTGTCGCGCACCGAGAAAGTGCCGAAAGATGAAATCTTGACCTGTTCGCCTTTGACCAGCGCATCGGACATATGTTCAAGCACCGCTTCGACCAGCTGTGCGCTTTCATTGCGGGAAAGACCTACTTCACGAAAGACTGCTTCGCTCAAATCCATCCGGGTCAACGTTTTGTCGGCCATATCTTCCCCCCATGTGTTTTAAGCAGCATAGGCTGTGATTTTTCCGCAAGTCAACAACTATGGGGCGTAACGTGCTGTTCGCGCGAAGAAAAGCCGCTTACCAGCGCAGAACGATCGCGCCCCAGGCCAGCCCGCCGCCGATCGCCTCGGTGACCAGCAGGTCGCCTTTCTTGATCTGGCCACGCTCTTGCCCGACGGAAAGTGCCAGCGGAATCGACGCGGCAGAGGTGTTGCCGTGGTCTTGAACCGTCACGACGACGTTATCCATCGACAGGTTCAGCTTTTTGGCAGTGCCTTGAATAATACGGATATTCGCCTGATGCGGGACGATCCAGTCGACGTCCTCGGCGCTGACGCCGGCACGGTCCATCGCGGTGTTTGCCGACGCGGCGAGCTTTTCGACCGCGTGACGGAAGACCTGATTCCCCTGCATGCGCAGATAGCCGGTCGTGCCCGTGCTGATGCCACCGTCGACATACAGCAAGTCTTTGTAGCGCCCGTCCGAATTCAGATCGGTGGACAGGATACCGCGGTCGGCTGCGGTGCCGTCGCCGTCTTGCGCTTCAAGCAGGATCGCGCCGGCACCGTCCCCAAACAACACGCTGGTGCTGCGGTCGGTCCAGTCCATGATTTTCGAGAACGTCTCGGAGCCGATGACCAGCACGCGGTCAGCCTGACCCGAGACGATCAGCGCGTTGGCATTGGCCAGCGCATAGACAAAGCCCGCGCACACAGCCTGTACATCAAAGGCAAAGCCGCGCTCCATCTCAAGCTGCGCCTGCACCATCGTTGCGGCAGAGGGGAAAGTCAGATCGGGGGTAGAGGTGGCGACAATCACCGCATCC
>ENA-ORDI01001377-ORDI01001377.1-marine-metagenome-genome-assembly--contig:-NODE-1377-length-13492-cov-2.785389_pt1 | contig 13492 bp, 11 predicted proteins | sample MGYA00248628_ERZ508525 | MGnify/ENA primary metagenome ERZ508525 (study PRJEB26195, sample SAMN05422138) | marine metagenome | isolation source: East of Porto Seguro, South Atlantic Ocean | place...
ACTGAACGACTGACGCAACGGCCCTTTGTCGGCCCGCCGATGTCAATTGTAGAACCCCGCCGCCCGGTCTAAGGTCGGCGGGATAGACACTAGATGAGACGTCCCCATGTCCCGGATCACGCATATCGCGCTTGACGACGCGAACCTGCCCCCGCCCACGCCCGAGATAGAGCAAGAGCGCAAGGTCGCCATGTTTGATCTGCTGGAGGACAACGTTTTTACCCTGCCGTCGCGCGATGATCGCCCGGTGCCACAAGGGCCGTACCATCTGGGCCTGTCGATCCGTGACAAACGGCTGGTGTTTGATGTGAACACCGAAAGCGCTGAAAAGGCGGCGGAATTCCATCTGTCGCTGGGGCCGTTCCGGCAAGTTGTCAAAGACTATTTCCAGATTTGCGAATCCTATTTCGAGGCGGTCAAGAAATCCGCCCCCTCGCAGATCGAGACCATCGATATGGCGCGGCGTGGGATTCACAACGAAGGGTCTCGGGTGTTGCAAGAGCGGCTTGAAGGCAAGGCCGAGATCGATACAGATACGGCCCGCCGCCTGTTCACCCTCATCTGCGTTCTGCACTACGGCGGCTAGATGACCCAGAAACTGCCCCAATCGGTGCTGTTTTGCTGCGATCACAACGCGGTGCGGTCGCCTATGGCCGAAGGGTTGATGAAAAAGTTCTACGGCACGGGCACCTATGTGCAATCCGTCGGCGTTATGAACGATCTGGAAATCGATGGTTTCTCTATCGCGGTGTGCCAAGAGCTGGACGTGGAACTATCCCGCCACCGGTCCCGCAGTTTCGACGAGATGGAAAATTGGGGCGATGATCTAAGCTCTTTCGATCTGATCATCGCGCTGAGCCCCGCCAGCCAACGCCGCGCGCTGGAACTGACGCGGTTCTATCATCTGACTGTGGAATATTGGCCGATCCTCGACCCGACAGGGCTGGGGGAGACGCGCGATGCCAAGATCGCGCAATACCGCGCCGCCCGTGATCAGATCAAAGACCGGCTGATTGATCGTTTCGGCCCGCCTTCGCGGCCACAGATCTAGGGCAGGGGCGTGCCCCTGCCGCCGGTCTCACGGTCTTAGGTGGCGCTGCACAGGGTCGATGCTGTCTGGCCATAGGCTTTCCATACAGCCCAGAAATCATTGTCGCTTTTGCGGTCGGACTGGCGTGCCTCTTGCAGGCTGTGAGGGTCCGAGAAAACGCGTACGCCACGGCGCTGTTCTGACGAAGAAAGCTCTTTGTCCGCAACGGCTTGGATACAGCCGCAGCGCGCCGCGCTCGCCTGTTTGCGCCCCGATTTCATGCAAGCGTTGTGGATCGGCCCGGTGGCGAACAAGACAGCGCCCCGGCCAAAGCCGCCGCTGGGGTTATAGCCGCGCGGTCCGCCGCAAGCGGCCAGCGTGCCAACAACACAGATCATCGTGAAAAGTCGTACCATCGTTTTGCCTCATCTCTCGGACGCCGGGTTGATCCCGAGGCTGCCCTAACTGCTGCTGGCATTTATGCCGGAAAACTGCAGATTGAGCAATTCACGATTGAGGGCGCAAAACGGAAATGCCTTTGCCCGAACAGGTCGGGCAAAGGCGTGTGTTGCTTAGAACTTCCAGCGCGCACCAACGAAGGTCACGTCCAGATCCTGATAGGATGCCGACGGATCGTCGAAGTCATAGGTACGGTGTGTTGCATAAAGCTCGGTGTTGTACGCGTCGAGGCGCTGAACAACGGCGACACCTACGGAAGAGGTGCTGGACCCTGCGACAACAAAGTCGTTCCCGTCGTAGTAATCAACGGAGAAGGATGTCGAACCCGCTGCGATGTAATCACGGGTGATGCCCGCTTTGATGTAGGCGTAGTCTGCGTCACCCGCAACGCGGCGACCTGCGGAAACCGCGAGGTTCAGACCGGTTGGTTGGTGCAGAACAGCGGCGGAGCCCATGACCAGATCGTTGCTGGAGTCGCGGAACGAATAGCCCAAGCGCGCGTCGACCGAATAGTCGCCGTAGTCTTGAACGTAGCGTGTGCCGACATCGGTGTAGTCGTTGTCATCGCCCGAGCTCAGGACTTCCTGACCGTAGGAAACCGATGCGGAGAAGCCGTTGAACACAGGTGTGTCATAGCGCACGCGGAAACGGCGGCTACCGTCGAAAGAGCTGTTGGTGCCCCCGATTGTAACGGTCGACAGGGTGCCATCCGCGAAACGCAGTTGCTGGCTGCCCGCGATGTCGTTGATGCCCACATAGGCGGCAACACCGGTGCCCGAGAAGTCAGCTTCGGCCGAGCCATCTGTCGACGTGCTGCCTTGACCAAACGAGAAGATACCCGCGTTTGGCGTGCGGTATGTCAGGTCCAGTTTGCGCAGTTCGGTGCGGTGGTAGTCGAAATCCAGGCTGTCGTCGTCGCCATTGATGGCGGAGGACCCGGTCAGGCCAAGGCCTGCTTCGAAGGTCAGACGCAGTTCGGACCCGTTTTGCAGCGCTTGGGTCATGGTCAGACCAACGCGGCTGTTGGAGTTGTCGTTGTCGATAAACGTGGTGTTTGTGTCTTCACCATCGTCAACGCTCAGAACGCCAAAGTTCAGTTGGCCGTAAACGTCCCAGACGGGGCCTTCTTGGGCCTGTGCCAGCGCGGGAAGCGACGCCAGGCCAAGGGCTGCAACGGTCACTGTGCCAAGCGAGTGTTTCATCTTCATCTCAAAATTCCTTATTCGCCCGATCTGCAAGGGTGCAGACCATTTGAGAAGGCCGATTTAACGCCGCCGCCCGCGGGATAAAACCATAAGGCAGCCATACCAAATGCCGGTGTTGCAACATTGCTAAAGGAAGCGGTACCGCACAGTACTGCCAAGCGCCTTGATATATTGGCGTTGGCGGCGGTATGCGGTTTCTGCATGGCAGGTGACCGCGAAAAAATCGCATCCCCCCTTTGACGTTTGCGATCAGAATGCAGGTAAATCCGCCTACGCGCGTCAAATGCCCTAAGGATCAAGGGGAACAGGCGATCCAGCCCATTGACCAGCGCTTGAATCCGCACCATATCCTTGCCTCATGACACCACTTTCACATATCCGCAATTTCTCCATCGTCGCGCACATCGATCATGGTAAATCCACGCTCGCCGATCGCCTGATCCAAGAGACGAACACCGTTTCCCTGCGCGATATGAAAGCGCAGATGCTCGACTCGATGGATATCGAGCGCGAGCGCGGGATCACGATCAAGGCCCAGACGGTGCGGATCAACTACACCGCCCAGAACGGAGAGGAATATATCCTCAATCTGATCGACACACCCGGTCACGTCGACTTTGCCTACGAGGTCTCTCGCTCCATGCGCGCGGTCGAAGGATCGCTGCTGGTCGTGGACAGCACCCAAGGCGTAGAGGCGCAGACGCTCGCCAACGTGTATCACGCGATTGATGCGGATCACGAGATCGTGCCGGTGCTGAACAAGATCGACCTGCCTGCGTCCGACTGCGACCGCGTGGCGGAACAGATCGAGGATGTGATCGGGATCGATGCTTCCGAAGCGATCCGTGTTTCGGCCAAGACAGGTCAGGGCATTGTCGAAACGCTTGAAGCCATCGTGCATAAGCTGCCCGCACCAAAGGGCACGCAGGACGCGCCGTTGAAGGCGATGCTGGTCGATTCATGGTACGACAGCTATCTGGGCGTCATCGTTCTGGTGCGGATCATGGATGGTCAGCTGAAAAAAGGCGACCGTATCCGCATGATGCAGAACGGGTCGGTGCACCACGTAGACCGTATCGGCGTTTTCCGCCCCGCCATGACCGAGATCGACAGCCTCAACCCCGGCGAGATCGGGTTTCTGACCGCATCGATCAAACAGGTCCGCGACACGCGGGTCGGGGATACAATCACGCACGAGAAAAAGGGCACCGAAACCCCGCTGCCGGGCTTTAAGCCAGCGCAGCCCGTGGTGTTCTGTGGTCTGTTCCCAGTGGACGCCGCCGAGTTCGAAGACCTGCGCGACAGTATCGAAAAGCTGGCGCTGAACGACGCGTCTTTCAGCTTCGAGATGGAAACATCCGCCGCCCTGGGTTTCGGTTTCCGCTGCGGCTTCCTTGGCCTGCTGCACCTTGAAGTCATTCGTGACCGGATCGAGCGCGAGTATGACATCGACCTGATCACCACTGCGCCGTCGGTTATCTATGACATCCACATGAAAGACGGCACGGTCGAGCAGTTGCACAACCCCGCTGACATGCCCGACCTGACCTTCGTGGACCACATCGAAGAACCACGCATCAAGGCGACCATCCTTGTGCCGGATGACTATCTTGGTGACGTGCTCAAGCTGTGCCAGGACCGCCGCGGCATCCAGATGGACCTGACCTATGCGGGCAGCCGCGCGATGGTTGTCTATGATCTGCCGCTGAACGAAGTGGTTTTCGACTTCTATGACCGGTTGAAGTCGGTGACCAAGGGCTATGCCTCGTTCGACTATCAGATGATCGGCTACCGTCAGGATGCGCTGGTCAAGATGTCTATTCTGGTCAACGACGAACCTGTCGATGCGCTCAGCACTATGGTGCACCGCGACCGCGCCGAAATGCGCGGCCGTGCCATGGTTGAAAAGCTTAAAGATCTGATCCCGCGTCACATGTTCAAGATCCCGATTCAGGCGGCCATCGGCGGCAAGGTGATCGCGCGCGAAACCCTATCGGCGATGCGCAAGGATGTGACCGCGAAATGCTACGGCGGCGACGCCTCGCGGAAACGCAAGCTGTTGGATAAACAGAAGGCGGGTAAGAAGAAAATGCGCCAGTTCGGCAAGGTCGACATCCCGCAAGAGGCATTTATCTCTGCCTTGAAGATGGACAGCTAAGACGATTGTTGAAAGGGGCGCTTCATGCGCCCCTTTTTCGTTGGAGCGACACCAAAGGTTAGGGCAGCTCTGTCATCTGTGCAGGCACAGCCCCACCGTCCAGCAGCCGCGCCAGACAAGCGTGGGTGAACCCCCAGATATCTTCGTCATGTACTAGGTGGTGGGTCAGAAATCCCAAGGGTTCCTGCGGGTCCGTCAGCCCTTTGCGGCGGTCCTGCAGCAGTTTGGTGATATCCGCAATCAGCGTGTCCGGTGGCACAAGGCTGCGGGTGCCGCGCCAGAAAATCGGATCGATATGGGTGTTGATCTGCACCAGCCCGGGGGCGGCAATCCGGTTATCCCGCGGCAGATAGGTCGACACCCCGACATAGCCTGCGTCTGCCAGCACCGGCAGCAACCCGTCGTCCAACCGGTTCCATGGCGGCACAAAGATCGGCAGCAGGTCGTCTCCGAAAAGCTGTTGCATCCGGTTCAGCGCTTGGGCGAGCTCGTGGGCCGCGTCCGGGCGCGGGTGCCCGAACTCTGCCTTTTTCGCCCCTGCGGGTGCATGGCTGATATGCTGCCAGCCATGCACCAGCGGGCGGATCAGGGGACGGTCCTTGCTATAGGCGGCAAGCGCGGGGTCTGCATGTTTAGGGATCACGGCGATATGCACGGGCAGGGACAGGTCCTCCGCCAGTGCGGCAAGGCGATCCAGCGCGGGGGTTGGGGCGATGGCATCATCATCGCGCCACCAGATCGGCAGGTGCAATCCCTCTGCGCGCCATATTGCAAGCTCGGCGTCAAGAGCGGTCCAATCCACGGTCATCGCGTGCCCTCTCGCATCGCCTCGGTCAGGGTGACCGTCCTCGTGGCCCCGTCAAACCCGTCTGTCTGCGCAGGCCGGGTCGGGGCGGCGTGCAGGGCTGCCAAGGCGGACAGCAACCTGTCCGGTGTCAGATCAGCGCTGCGCAGCACCTCGATGCCCGGTAGCGCGGACAGCGCATCGGCGCGCAGCCCCTGTTCCACCTCGTTGCCGGCGTCAAAGGGGACAAACAGCGCGCGCACCCCGCTTTGCAGCACATCCAGCGCGGTATTGTAGCCGCACAAAGAGACAGAGGCGGCGGCGTGATACAGCATCTGGCGGAATTCGGGGCGCGCCGGTTCAATCACAACATTCGCGGGGGCATCCTGCATCAGCGCGGCGCTGCGTGCGGCTGCATCCTGCCCCCCCAGCAGCAAGCGCCAGACCCGCCCCGCATCACGCGCGGCCGCGGCGCGGCAGGTGTCGAACACATGCGCGCCCACATCGCCGCCCCCTGCGCTGACGATAATCTCGCCCGCGCCAAGCCGGTCGGGATGGGGGCTGGCGGGGGGCGGTGCAACGAAACCGGTATAGCGCAGCTTGCCCTGCATCGCGCCGGACACCGGCCAGCTGAGCGAGAGCGGCGTCACGGCCTCGTCCGCATGGACCAGCACTGCATCGTAATACTGCGCAACCAGATCATCGGCCAGCTGCGCCTTGGCGGGTTTGGATGGCGGCGCGAGGATATCGCGTACCGATGCGCAGACCAGCGGGCGCGTGGGCAGGGCATCTGCGGCGTCAAGCAGGGCCAGGAACTCTGCCTTGAGGGTGCGGCGCCCAAAGGGGAACAGTTCGGTGATCAGCAGATCGGGGGCGCGGGTCTGGATGTGGGCGACCAGCATCTCGCGCCGCGCTGCCTTCAACGCTTCAGAGGCAAGCGTGCCGTGTTCATCCAGCAGCCGCGCGAAATCCACACCGTCAGAGCGCAGCGGCGGCAGTTGCACCACGTCAACGCCGTCGCTGTTCAACTGCGGTGCGGGCATCCCGCCCGAGACGACCTGCACATCATGCCCCGCCGCCCCATAGGCGCGGCCAAGGGTCAAGGCGCGGGCCAGATGGCCGGTGCCCAGCAGATGCGTGACGACGATGCTGACCTTCATAAGCGCGGCTCCAGTCGGATGGGATCAGGGTGGGCGGTCCAACCCTTGGGTGAAATATCCAGTAGATATAAGCGGTTGCGCTTGATCTGAAAGGGGGCGGGGCCAGCGAAACCCCAGCCGGTCGCATGGGCCAGCAAAACACGCATCACGCCGATATGGCAGACGGCGACAGTGTCGCGCGTCAAGCCGTTGGCCCAAGGGATCAGCCGTGCGCGCAGGCTGTCGGGGCTTTCGCCGCCGGGTGGGGTGTAGCCCCAGCCCCACTCCTCGATATCGCGGAACCCGCTGGCGGGGTCTGCCTTAAGATCCACGCCGTGCAGCCCTTCCCATTGGCCCCAGTCCATCTCCATCAGCGCGGTCGCGGTTTTCGGCGCGCGGTCTGCGACCAGTCGGGCGGTTTCAGCGGCGCGAGACAGGGGGCTCGACACAAGATCGGCACGGTCCCAAGGCGCGGGCAATGCCAGCGCCGCCAGACCGGCGCGGGCGTCATCATCCAGCGGGATATCCGTGCGCCCTTGAATGCGGCCCGCACGGTTCCAGCCTGTATGCCCGTGGCGGAGCAGGGCAAGCCGGATCATGGGCGCACCCCGCAGCTTTCCAACCCCGCCAGCAAGGTCGCGGTGGCAGTGGGAAGCAGATGATGTTGCGCAACAAAATCGCGGGCGGCTTGGGCGCGTGTGTGGCGTAGGGTGGTATCCGCCAGCAGCGCTGTGATCTGTGCGGCAAGCGGCGCGGTGCCGCTTTCCGGCGCGGGATAGGGGGCCGGGGCCAGCACATCGCGCACGCCGGGGCGGTCTTGGGCCACGACGGGCAGGCCCGCGGCCTGCGCCTCCAGATAGGCGAGGCCAAAGGCTTCGTTCACCCCGGGCCAGAACAGCAGCGATGCATGGCGATAGGCGGCGGCCATGGCGGTCGCATCAAGCTCCCCAAGAAACCGAACCGCGTCGCCAAAGGGGGCCATCATCGTCTCTATCTCGGTGCGGGCGGGGCCGTCACCCGCGATATCCAACCGCCAGCTGTCTGCTGGCAGCAGCGCCAGCGTCTCCGCGATGATCTGATACGAGGCGCGTTTGTCCCCGTCGCGCAGCATACCGACAGCCAGCATCGGGCCATCCAGCGCGGACGGCAGAGGCAAAGCGTCCTGTGCGAGAAACGGCGGCAGATGCACCCCGGTCTGATCGCGGCGCAGCGTTTCGGCATCGCGGTGCGTGAGGTAAAAGATCACATCCGCCGCGTCGCTTGCGGCCTCGGCGGCTAGGGCGAAACCGGCCCACGGGCCTGTCAGCCGTTTGCGCGCACGGCTGGATTCGACCAGCAGATAGGGGATGCCAAGGGCGCGGGCAACGGCGGGGCCGATCAGGTCGGGGGCCTTGTAATAGTTGTGATAGGTGATCCACGCCTGCCAGCCTTCGGTACGTCCGCGGGCGGTGGCTTGGGTCACTTCGGCCTCGGCAGCATTGAACAGCATGGCCTGCGCCGCGCTGTCGCCCGCCCCGTCGCGGCTGCGCAGGGTGCTGGAGACTGTGACGGTCGCGCCCCCCCGTTGCAGCGCGGCCATCAATCCACGCGCCATCGCCCGATCCCCCGAGGGTACCGGATGATCAGGCGACTTTAACGGAGCGTAGAACGCAAGCCGCATCAGCCGCCCTGTGCCAGCATGGCCGTCAGCCGCTTGTGTAGCTGGCGAATGCCGGGGGCCATGGTGAACTCTGCATGCAGCCGCTCGTGGGCGGCTTCGGCCAGCCGAGGGCCAAGCGATGGATCCTCCGCAAAACGCTGCATCGCCTCGGCAAGGGCGGCGGGGGCCTCGTCGCTTAGCACGCCGGTGGTGCCGCTGGTGATGAACTCGGGGATGGCGGATACGGGCGTGCTGAGCAGCGGAAGCTTCTGGCTTGCCGCTTCCATCAGCACATTGGGCAGCCCGTCACGGTCACCGTCCTTGGCAATGCGCGAGGGCAGCACGAACAGATCGGCGGCGCGCATGGCGGCGATCACCTCTGGCTGGTCGCAGGCCCCGCGCCATGTGATCCGGTCGTTGATCCCGTGCGTTTCAGCGCGTGCTTTCATCGGTTCCGACAGGTCCCCGCCGCCGATATGGGTCCAGTGCCAGTCAAACTCATTCGGCAGCAGCGCCAACGCGTCGATCAGGTTGTCAAAGCCCTTCTTCTCGACCATGCGCCCGACAGACATCATCTGGAACGGATCGCTTTTGGCGCGTTGGACCCGGGTTGGCGGTTCGGGGAAACGCGCCAGATCCAGCCCGTGATAGACCAGATCAATCCGGTCCGGGGCGGTGCTAAGACTGCGCAGATGTTGCGCGTTAAAGTCCGTGCAGGTGGCACCAAAGGCGGCACCGTGGCTGGCGGGGTCCAGCTTTTCGCGCAACTCCCATTCGGGCGAGGTCCAGATGTCCTTGGCGTGGGCGGAAAAGCTCCACGGTAGTCCGCGCAGGATTGCGGCATAGCGCGCGACCGAGGACGGGGTGTGCAGGAAATGCGCATAGATGCCGCGGGTCTCGGCGGGGAGCTCATGTGCCATGACGCAGGCCTGCCCAAAGCGGCGACGGCGGTTAGGGGTGTCATCGCGCACGAGGTCTTGTTGGAAAACCTCCCATGCCGCGTCGTAGCCGGGCATGGCTTTCGCGGCCTCTTGTGCTGCGGCCACACGTTCGGGATCGTCGCGCAGGTATTCCGGCAAATAGCGCACGCGCGCTTGCAGCCGGTCGTGCAACGGGTGGGTTTTCGTATCGGTCGGGTGGCGCAGCGACCAGATGTCGAACCGCAGACCGGCTTCTTCAAGGGCGACAAGTTCTTGTGCGATGAAGGTCTCGGACAGGCGCGGCCAGCCTTTGACTACAATGGCGAGGGGGGCGGGGGTGTCGGTCATGCGCCACCGCCCATCAGGGCGCGGCCCCGTTCAACCACCACGTCAAGCCCGTCCAGCAGCCCGTCTGCACCGGCTTGCGAGGGTTTGTTCTGATGCGGCAGGTTGCGGATTGCGGCGATCATCGCCTGCGGCGTCATGCCATCACGGGTTTCTTCCAGCATGCGGACAAGCCCCAGCTCTTCGGCGCGGCTGGCACGGATCCATTGTTCCAACCGGGGCACGGTGCGCGGCACGATGACGGCGCGTTTGTCAAAAGAAAGCACCTCGCAGAAGGTGTTGTAACCGCCCATGCAAACCACGCCCTCAGCCCCGACATAAAGCTGTTCGATCCGGCTATCAAAGCCAAGCGCGGTCACCCGTCCGTCCAGCTTGGCCACCCGCGCGTCAAAGGCGTCGCGGACGTCGCCGGACAGGAAGGGGCCGTAGATCAGCTTGGCATTTGGTGTCAGGTCGGGGTCTTGCTCGTAGGCGTCCAGCACCAGCGATACCATCGCGGCACCGTCCCCGCCGCCGCCGGGGGTAATCAGCACATAGGGCTCTTCGGCGGGGGGCGTTTCGTCCGGGGCCTCGCGGCGCAGGTAGCCGGTCCAATGCATCCGATCGTGGGCCGCCTGCGACAGGGGCAGCCCCTTGGTCGGGTCATAGACATCGCGCATGCCGTAGACCCAAATCTCGTCATAATATTTCTCGGTCGCTTCAACCGCGCCCTTGCGTTCCCATTCGGCGGCCAGCACCTCGGGTTCGTCCAGCACGTCGCGCAGGCCCAGCACGACTTTGGTGGTGCCATTCTCGCGCAGCCAGTCAAGGCTGGGCAGCAGTTCCCCGCGAAAGCCCGTCGGCTCTTTATCCACGATCAGCAGATCGGGGGTGTATTCCTCGATCGCGGTGCGGATCAGACCGGCCCGCAGGGAGGTGACCTCGTCGATATCAAGGCCAAGCGTTTGCGCCACATAGCTGCCGTCGGCCAGCTTCGTCACGCCGGGAAGGCGGATGTGGTCGACGCCTTTGGGAAAGGTGAAACGCCCCGCGACGGGGGATCCGGTCAGGATGATGGCCGAGGCATCTTCGTCCCCGTCCATCAAGGCGGCAGCCAGTGCGCGCGACCGCCGTAAGTGGCCCAATCCAAAGGTGTCGTGGCTATAGAAAAGCACCCGCCGCGCTGGTTTGCCATTGCGGGCGTTGTTCGAGACCGTTTGGCGCATGGGCCGATCCTAACTTAGTCAAATATCCTTGGCCGCACCTATCAGTCTGGCGGCTAGAAAGCGTTTATTGTCGAAGGCAGGTGAACCCGTCCCGCCCGATGCACCCAGAAACCGAATACACTCACATCACCTTGGTCTGCCGGTCGAACGGCCCAATAAGAATACCTTAGGCATCTATGGTGAACATGTCATGCATTTCAGCACCTTCCGCTGTCGCCGCCCCTGAATGGGCTGCGAAAACCGTCGTTTGAGGGGGCCAAGCCCGTGGGAAGATGCGGCGCGTGTCATATTCGTCGTCCTTCGCGGTTCATCGTCAGGGGGAGTAGGTGGGGCCGGGGGGTTAAGATTGCAATGGCACGGGGGGTGGCTTAGCGTTCTGGGACTGCGCCCCAAGGCCATGAGCGAGGACATATGCGGCATTTCATCTTCACCCTTCTTTTGTCGCTGTGGGTCTTGCCCTTTGCCAACGCCGCGACGGCGCAAGGGGTTCTGTCCCTTTTGCCAACAGCGCAGGAAACTGCCGTCAGCGATGCAGAAGGCGACGCCGCGCGACTGCAAGAGGTCATCAGACAAGCCGCTGAAAGCGGGGTGAGTGTGGTGGTGGTCGATAGCGCGGGCCAGTTGTTGAACCAGCCCGCATCTGCCCAACCGGCCGAGGGCGACCAGCAAGAGGCGGCGCTGGCCAAGGAAACCTCTGCGCTGATGCACCTGCAAGAACGGGGCAACCAGTTCCGCACTGCCTTGATCGAACGCATCGTGCAGTTGCCCGACGCGATCAACGAGGTGATCTATATTCTGCGGGCCGCCAGCCCGGACGGCACGCTTTGGGCCTTTGGTGAGACGCTACTGGTGGCGCTCGCGCTGTTTGCCGTCGGGGCCGTGGTCGAGGTAGAGCTGTTCGGCAAGCGAATGGCACGCGGCTTCGTCACCGCCAAAGTGCAGGCGAACCCCGTTGGCTATACCGAAAAGATGCCGTTTCTGGTGTTTCGGTTCTTCATGGGGATCATCGGCGTTCTAGTGTCGATGGTGGTGGCCTATATTCTGGGCGCGCTGCTGTTTGGACCGCTTGAAGACACGGCGATCCAGTTCACTGTCACGCTGATCAACATCGGCTATTTTGTCTGTCGCGTGGCCGCGGGCCTGTGGCGGATGATCCTGTCACCCTTCCTGTCGCAATACCGCATCCCCGTGTTCAGCGACCGCGACGCCAAACGGCTGCACCGCTGGCTGTGGATGATGGCAAGCCTTGATACCGTCGCGATCCTGTTCGGCATCTGGATCGCTGAACTGGGGCTGAATTATGATGTCTATGCTTTCATCGCCTCCCTGATGTCGGCGGCGATCGTCGTGGCGAATATTCTGATGATCTGGGTCAACCGCCGCCCCATTTCAAATGCGCTGCGCCAGGGCAAGCCCGCGTCGGAATGCAGCGCCGTGGGGCGCTTTATGTCGCGGGCCTGGGCACCGCTGGTGGTGGCCTATGCGATTTTTGCCTGGTTCGAGCTGACCTATGATCTGGTGCTCGAGAACCCGAGCTCCGTGCCTCTGATCGCGGGGGCCTATGGTATTCTGGTGTCGATCATCGTGGTCTACGGTGTGATCAACTATGCCATCGAACGCGGCTTTGCCCGCGCGCGCATGATGCGCCGCCTGAACGAGCTGCGCCGCGAGAAGCGTGCTGATGCCGCCCTGGACGAGGACGCGCCCGAGGCCGCCGGCACAGCGCAAGCGGATGACACCATGTCGCTGGACGAGGCTGACCGACAGGCGGCAATGGTGCCACGCCAAAGTCTCACCAGCTTTGAAGGTCTGGCGCGGCGCGTGGCCGGTATCCTCGCCTTTGTTACGGGGGCCTATGCGTTCTTCTATATCTGGGACACAGAAGCAACGTTGATGGTCGAAAGCCACGCGGACAAGCTGCTGGACGTGATGGTGATCCTGTTTATCGGCTACGTCGTCTATCACGCCTTCCGCATCTGGATCGACAGCAAGATCGAGGCCGAAACCGCCGACCAGCCCGAGGCGGAACTGGGTGACGAAGGCAGCGGCGCGTCCTCTGCCAGCCGATTGGCAACGCTGCTGCCGCTGTTTCGCAACTTTGTCCTGATCGTTCTGATCGTGACCATCGCCCTCATCGTGTTGATGGAATTCGGGATCAATGTCGGCCCGCTGTTCGCCGGTGCGGGGATCGTCGGTGTTGCCGTCGGCTTTGGCAGTCAGGCACTGGTGCGCGATATCTTTGCCGGCGCGTTCTTTCTGTTCGACGATGCCTTCCGCAAGGGGGAATACCTTGATGTGGGCGGCGGCTTGGCGGTGGATTACGATGGCAGTAGGGCGGCCTTTGAAAGCTCAGCAAATTATTCGTTGGAGGAATACACCAATGATGTGGTGCAGACGATCGGCGAGGTGTGCCGTGCCGAGGAGGTGCCGCATCCGGATATCATCAGCGAAAGCGGCCGGGCCGTGGTGGCGCATCACAGTGTATTGGTGGTGGAGGTGTTTGGGGCCAACGCCAAGACCGGTAATCTGCGGCTCAAGTATGGGAAAGAGGAACACGCGCTGGTGCGGCAGTTGCTGAAGATTCGCCGTGGGCTGGCGCGGGGCAGTA
>ENA-ORDI01001378-ORDI01001378.1-marine-metagenome-genome-assembly--contig:-NODE-1378-length-13479-cov-2.480749_pt1 | contig 13479 bp, 16 predicted proteins | sample MGYA00248628_ERZ508525 | MGnify/ENA primary metagenome ERZ508525 (study PRJEB26195, sample SAMN05422138) | marine metagenome | isolation source: East of Porto Seguro, South Atlantic Ocean | place...
ATTCGTTTTCCCAACCAGAAAAAAGACGTTGTGGTTATGGCGGGTGACGGCGGGCTGATCGACATTGGTTTTCAGGGACTGATGCATAGCTGGTTCCGCAGAGAAAAATTCACCACCATCATGCTCGACAATGAAGTTTATGGAAACACCGGTGGACAGGAAAGCGGCATGACCGAAAATGGTAAAGTTCTCAAAATGGCTCCGCGTGGAAAGTTTGGGGATAAAGTCGATGCTATGGGTCTCGCCAAGGTAGCCGGCGTGGATTATATTTGCCGGCTTGCTCCGACAAACCCCGCACGAGTGGCACGCACCGCTCGCCGCGCTATCATGGTGGCACGGGAAGTTGGTCATAGCTACATTCAGGCCTATACCTCCTGTAATATTGAGTACTCTATTCCGACCCCGGACGTCATGAAAGACGCCTTCGAAGTAGAAAAGGACCGCTATGGTTTTGAAGAGATTATTTCTCCCCGGGCAAAAGAGTATCTGGATGAAATTGAGAAAAAAGCCAAAAAGAAAAAATCAGACAAGTAAGGAGAAAATAAAATGGCAGAAGTTAAGCGCTATAACATTCGTATGGCAGGAATTGGAGGCCAGGGTGTGGTCACGGCATCCCACATTGTCAGTAACGGTGTGGTCATTTCAGGTGGTTTCAGTTCCCTGGTTCCTTTCTTCGGGTCAGAAAAACGAAACGCACCGGTTGAAAGCTATGTCCGCATTTCCAATGAAACGATTTACGAGATTGGGGAAATCATCTATCCGAACGTTCTCCTGATTTTTCATCCTTCCGTAATTACACTTGGCAAGTCCTACACCATGCCGTTTTATACCGGCTTGAAGCAAGAAGGAATCATCCTCATTAACAGCAAGAAACCGATTAATTTCACTCGCGACGAGCAAAGAGAACTGGAGGAGAAAGAAGCGCGCATCTACTATCTGCCCGCAACGGAAATGGCCAATGACCTGGCTAAAACCGACCTGGCTACCAATATGGCCATGTGCGGTGCCATTTCCGGGATCTTCGGTCTGCCAGACCTGGAGTCCCTGGCTGCATCGGTTAAAGACCGGTTCGTTGGAAAAGGTATCGTGGTATCGGGTGGTACGCAAGCTTTGGACAGTGCCATTGAGAAAAAATTTGCGAAGAAGCAAAAATTACTGGAAGCCAATCAAATGGTACTGGATGCGGCGCACGCCTACAGCATTGAACAAGGCTGGTCTGAAGTTGAACAACCTGCTAAAGCCACCGCGTAACGTTTAAGACTGGAGAGAACATGTATTACATTGCTGAAGTTGACCGGGAGATATGCTCGTCTAAGAATTGCCATCTCTGTACACAATACTGTCCGGAATCAAACTGTATCAACTATAGTGAAGCAGATAAATCCGCTTATGTCTCCGTAGACCGCTGCAAGGCCTGTGAGATTTGCGTCTATATATGCTCGGACATCGCCAAGAACGATGCCATTCAAATGAAATGGATTGAGGAATTGGACGAAGGTTTTGTCTTTAAAAAATCCGGACTGGTTCTACGATAACTCATCTTTTTAACTAAAAGGTATTTGGGCGTTAAAGCCCAAATACCTTTTTTTATTTGACCCATAATCCTTAGAAGAAAGCCCTGAAATGGAAAGAACTTTTGCTATCCTCAAACCTGACGCCGTAGAACGCAACTTTAGCGGGAAAATTCTGGAACGCATCGAATCGCAAGGCTTTAAAATCGTTGCCATGAAACGAACCCTGCTCAGCAAGGCTCAGGCTGAAGGATTTTATGATGTCCACAAGGAGCGGCCTTTTTTCCCCAGCATGACCAGCACCATGAGTTCAGGGCCCGTTGTCTTACTCGTTCTTGAAAAGGAAAATGCTATCGCTGACTGGCGAAAATTGATGGGTGCCACCAATCCGGCGGATGCCGAAGCAGGCACCATCCGCAAAGATTTTGCTGAAAATATTGAAAGAAACTCTGTTCACGGCTCAGATGCGACTGAAACTGCGGCGTTTGAGATGTCCTATTTCTTCAGTCAGACTGAAATCCACTAGGCGTGGGGCCAATGTACAATGACTTTCTCTGGCGGGCACAGAGTTGTTTCGACTCAATAAACTCTTGCCCAGCTCCCTCCCACAGCAGTGGGCCAAGCGCCGGGTAACGCCCAGTAGGAAATGGGCAGTAATTTTTATAGCATTCAAACCGGGTTGGCGGCTGATAACCTATTGCTATTGACCTCCCTCGTTAGAGGGTGGCGAGCAATAATTCTTCTCGGCTCAATGGGGTTTTTGCACAGTTTCCTCCCCTGTTGAGGGAACAATGGAGTATCATCCTAGTATTATGAAACATTTCATTTTAGCCCTCATAGCCCTGATGCTTTGCATTGCGCCCATACAGGCCCAGGCCGGGTCCGGTTATGATTATCAGCTCTACAAAAACAACGAAAATTTTGGTATCGTTGTTTTTCCGAAAAAATACATTTTTAAAACATTGGGCGACTATTTCGCCTCCATATCTTTTAATGCGGTTAAGTCGGGCAAGGCGGTGATGCGCCGGGGCTCCAAGAATGAAAACGCAACTCTGATGATGCCGTTGGAAGTGCAAAAACAACATTCCATTGAAAAGTTTATTGTCATACAGGTTTTGGGGCAAGATGAAATGCTGGCGGGTATTTATGATCCCGAGTGGGGTTTGACCTTGCCTTCTGCCCGTCATGGCATGGTAGCCCTCAAAGAAAATATTCCGAAAACATTGAACATTTTTCGTGGAAGCAATCCCCAGCGTCAGACTGGAATACAAAGCCGGTTTCTTGCTTTACCGCGTAAGGGATAAAAAGGTAACCCATGAACCTTATTCTTAATACCTATTGCAATCTAAAATGTAATTATTGCTTTGCCGATGAATATATGGAGGAGAATGTAAAAACTCCTGATAAATCAATGGATTATGATTTTTTTCTCGATGAATTGCTGCCTCGGGTAAAAAATGCCTCTCTCATCAATTTCATGGGTGGTGAACCCACCCTGCATCCCCGCTTCAACGATATTTTATTGGCAACCCTAGAAAATATGCAGCCCTTTTCCTTTCTGGGAGTTTTCACCAATGGCTTGATGCCGGACAAAGTCCTCGATCTTCTTTTGCATACCGTAGGCCGTGGAGGGAGTATCGAGCGCCAGATCCAATTTTCTATTCTTCTCAACTGGCAGACTTCTGAAAACATTTCTGAAAAAAACCATGCCCGTTGCCGGGAAGTGGCAGAGACAATTCTCAGCAAAAACGGAATGGGTCTCATGTTCAGTCTTAATCTGTATTCCATCGAGCAGGATTTACAGACCCAGTGCTGGGAAATCGATGAAATTTATCAGGACATGGGGTTGCCACCGGGACAAAAATATAAAGTCCGTGTCAGTCCGGCCTTCCCAATTGTTGGGGAGGATACCAACGAACCACTAGCCATAAGAGATTATCCCAAAATGGGACGGATGATGCTGGATATGATTAAAGAATACCCACAACTTTGTTTTCGTTTTGACTGTTCGTTCCCGCCCTGTCTTTTGGACAAAATAGAAGAAGACGAATATCCACTCGTAGAGCGATTTATCTACCATGGGAGTCAGTCCGTTCCCGATATCACAACATGGAAAGATAAAGATGTCTATTTTGGATGCGCGGATGACAGCCCTATGGACATCGACCCCAAAGGGGATTGTTTCAACTGTTTCCCGTTTCACAATAAAAAACTTGGCAATATCAAGGACTTCAAGCAGATAAACGAGCTTTCAATTACCAAGATGCATACCCGATTTCTCAGCCATGTATTTGAAGCACAGCCGAAAGAGCCTTGCAAAAGTTGTCCTCATTATATGGTGACGTGTTCCAGCGGATGTTTTGCCTACAACTTAGCCTGATCGATGTATCAGGTTTTGTGTAATAATTCCCTAATTTGATACCAGGAACCTCCTATTTTTGTTAATTTTTTGCGCCCGCCGGATTATAATATAGATAGAAACTTCAAGAATAAAATGTAATCGATGCAATGGTCGGAAGATAGAGAAACCCATGCCCGTATATGAATATCAATGTGAAAAGTGCAAGGACATTGTAGAAGTCCTGCAAAAAATCAGTGACGACCCACTCAGCGAATGTGAAAAATGTGGTGGTCAACTGAGCAAGCAGTTCAATCAGATGAACTTTCATTTATACGGGCCCGGTTTTTACTCAACAGACAACAAACGCAAATACCTTAAATAAACTTCCCCTATTACTGATGATTTATATCACCCGCCGTCTGGAATTTTGTGCCAGCCACAGATTGTTCAACCCTGCCTTTTCAGATGAGAAAAATGCGGATATTTTTGGTTTATGCAACAACCCCAACGGGCATGGGCACAATTATGTTCTGGAGGTCACCGTAAAAGGGGAAGTAGACCCGGAAACCGGAATGGTGCTGGATCTCAAGTCCCTAAAAAAATTGATCAACCAGGAAATCGTTGATAAGGTCGACCATAAAAATCTTAATGTCGATGTGGAGTTTTTGAAAAATGTAATTCCCACAGCGGAGAACATCGCCATCCATTTCTGGGATATCATCGAACCCAAAATTGAGAACGGTACTCTGCATGAGATCAAGCTTTTTGAGTCTGAACGCAATTTTGTCATTTACCGGGGAGCTGAATTTGAAAGACCTCATTAAACAAATATTGATGCAGCTTGGTGAAGATCCTTCCCGCGAAGGACTGCAGAACACTCCTGAGCGGGTGGAGAAGTCGCTAAAATTTTTAACCAGTGGCTACTGGGTCAATATTGAAGAGCTTGTCAATGGTGCATTATTCCAAGAAGACTATGATGAAATGGTTATTGTCAAGGATATTGACATGTTCAGCATGTGCGAACACCATATGCTTCCCTTCATTGGCAAATGTCATGTCGCCTATCTGCCAAAGGGGAAAATAATTGGCATAAGCAAAGTTCCCCGGATTGTCGATGCGTTCAGCCGCCGCCTGCAAGTCCAGGAGCGCCTGACCAAACAAATCGCCGACAGCCTGAACCGCATTCTTCAACCCATTGGTGTGGGGGTGGTGATTGAAGCCCTTCATTTATGCATGTGCATGCGGGGAGTGGCAAAACAGAATTCTTACACCACCACCAGCGCCATGCTGGGCTCCTTCAAAACAGATGCCAGGACACGCAGTGAGTTTTTGAGCCTGATTCCCCCACAGGGAACACGGCGATGAGTCCTATAAATTTCTTCATCTTTTAATCGAGATAACCCTGATTGAAACCAGACATTAAAGAATTAGTTCTCGAAAACAACTCGCTCATTCCGGAACTATTTGGCAGTCAAGATCTCAACCTCAAACTGATTGAGAAAAAATTCAACATCCGCATCACCACCCGCGAAAACCATATCAGGCTCAAAGGCAACCCTGAAGATATCGAAACGGTCGAAAATCTTTTCATGCAATTGGAAAAACTGCATGAGGCCAACCTCCCGGTCGAAAACGGAGACGTGAAGTTTGCCATTAGACTGATGGCGGAAGACCCTCAAGTCGATATCAAAACAATCTTTTCGGAACGTATTGCCGTTTCCCCTAAAAAGGGCTATATCACCCCCAAGGGACCCGCACAACACCAGTTCATCCAATCTATCAGGAAGAACGACATCGTTCTTTCCATTGGCCCGGCAGGAACTGGGAAAACCTACCTGGCGGTAGCAATGGCGGTAGAGGGCCTGCTCAAAAAAAGATTTAAAAAAATTGTGCTCGTGCGCCCGGCTGTAGAAGCCGGCGAAAAGCTGGGTTATTTACCGGGAGATATCGCCGATAAAATCAATCCCTACCTCATGCCTCTCTATGATGCTTTAAATGATATGATGGAAGGCAATCATGTGAGACATCTTATGGATGATGGCGCTATAGAAATCGTCCCATTGGCATATATGCGCGGAAGAACATTGAGTGATTCATTCATCATTCTTGATGAAGCCCAGAACGCGACCCGGGAACAGATGAAAATGTTCCTGACGCGTTTGGGGTTTCGGTCGAAAATGGTTGTCACCGGTGATATTACCCAAGTCGACCTTCCCAAATACAGGGATTCGGGGCTCATTCATGTTCAAAACCTGCTGAACAAGGTTGAAGGTATCCAGTTTGTTTATTTTTCAGCCAAGGATATCGTCCGCCATGAATTGGTGAAAAAAATTGTCACCGCCTACGCTCAGACTGATTCTAATCAGGAACAGTTCTGACAATTCCACTACCATCCTGATATTCACTGATTTTTGATCTTCACTTGATACCTTAATATGGAAATTTTTGTTAGAAATGAATGCCGCGGAATCAAAGTGGATACCCGGAAAATAAAACAGCAGATTAGCAAAATCCTGATCTCTCTGGATTGCAATGAACATGAAATCAGCATATTATTTGTCGGGGATCAGGGCATCCGCGATCTGAACCGTCAGTTCAGGGGTATGGATCGCCCGACAGATGTGTTATCGTTTCCCCAACTTTTGGAGGGAGAACCGGAGCCCCCTGGGGCACCTGTCCTGGGTGATGTCGCCATTTCCCTTGAGACAGCCCGTCACCAATCTAAGGATCACGGCCTGTCCCTGGGAGAAGAATTAACTTTACTGCTCATTCACGGTATCCTTCACCTCCTGGGCTATGACCATGAAATTTCTGACCGGGAGGAAGAACGAATGCGGAAAAAAACCCGGGAATTGTTCGAAATGATTTATCCCGGTAAAAAACTTGCAGACAGCTGCAACTTCTGACTTGCTACAACCCTTGGCTAAGGAAAAACCATGAAGCAACTTTGGGCTCCCTGGAGGATGGAATATATCAAGAGTGAGAAATCGGAAGATTGTATTTTCTGCTCACTTCCCGGGGAAGGCGATGACACGAAAAACTATATCCTTTATCGAGGCCAGTCGGCTTTTATCATCATGAATATTTTCCCCTATAATTCCGCTCACTTAATGGTATCGCCCTTTCGTCATATCGGGTGTTTGACCGAGCAGGATGCTAACGAAAGCACGGAACTGAACCAACTGACCCACAAATGTATCGAGATATTGCGTACGGTGATTAATCCTGATGGTTTTAATATTGGATATAATATCGGTAAAGCGGCTGGTGCGGGGTATGACGAGCACATTCATTGCCACATCGTTCCCCGATGGACAGGCGACACCAATTTCATGCCCGTGCTGGGGGAAACCAAAGTTCACCCTGAACACCTGAAAGCCACCTACAATAAACTTCTTCCTCATTTTGAAAATCTGTAATTCATAAACAATATGGGCATTTTGGCTAAAAGTCTTAAAGTCACTGCAGATGACACCCCCATGATGCTGCAGTATCGAGGCATCAAGAAGGAATACTCCGATTCCATTTTGTTTTTCAGGATGGGAGATTTTTACGAAATGTTCAATGAAGATGCCAAAACCGCATCCAGCATTTTGCAGATCGCGCTCACATCCAGAAATAAGAAGTCCAACCCCGTGCCCATGTGTGGGATTCCCCACCATGCCGCCAACCTTTACATCACTAAACTCCTTAAGGCGGGCAAGAAGGTCGCCATCTGCGAACAAACGGAAGATCCTAAACACGCCAAGGGACTAGTCAAAAGGGAAGTGGTTCGAGTCATCACCCCAGGAACCATTCTGGACGACAATATTCTTGATCCTAAATGTGATCAATTTATCGCCTCCCTGTATTTTGGAAAAAACGAGATCGGTCTCTCCGTACTTGATGTGTCGACAGGGGTTTTTAAAATTACCCAGATTAACGGGGATAATGCCCTCTCCATTCTTGGAGACGAACTGCAGAAACTGGACCCCCGGGAAATCATCATTCCCGATTCATTTAAAAATGAAAATAGGACCTGGCTTCCAATGGGTGAGGTGTTTGTCCATACATGGGACGACTGGTCCTTTTCTTTCAGTGAAGCTTATAGAAATCTGGTTGAGCATTTTAAAACCCAATCTTTAGAGGGATTCGGCTGTGAAAATATGAAAGCCGCAATTTCTTCGGCCGGGGCATTGATCCATTATCTGCGTGAAACCCAGAAATCCCCTCTGGACCACATAACTGCCCTCACCTCTTTTCCTATCCACGATTATATGGCTCTGGACCAATGCACCCTGACAAGTTTGGAACTGGTCCAATCCAGCGAAGGAACCAGAAAGAATTCTCTGTTGGACCTGCTCGACCTCTCTCTAACCCCCATGGGCGCAAGACGTATTCGGGAATGGATTTTAAAACCGCTCATAAACGCGGAAAAAATTCAGGAACGCCTGAACATTGTGGAAGACTTCAAGGATAACCCAACCAGCAGAAAAGGATTGCGCAACCTTTTAGAACAAATCTTTGATCTGGAAAGGCTACTGGGGCGAATCACCCTTTCGGCCTGCAACGCAAGAGATCTCGTGGCGCTAAAGACATCGCTGAAAGTTTTCCCGGACATATTGGAAGCTCTTAAAGGTTATGGTTCCAGCCCTGTGCAAACTTATCTGGAAAATTGGGACAACCTTGAAAATATTTACGATTTGATTGACCACAATATTGCGGACGATCCACCCCTTGGGCTCAAGGAAGGGAACCTGATCAAATCCAGTTGTAACGAGGAACTGGACCGGCTAAAAAATATAACCCGACAGGGAAAAAATTGGATCGCGGCTCTGGAACTGGAAGAAAAAGAGAAAACCGGCATACCCGTCCTAAAAGTCGGCTTCAATAAAATTTACGGATATTATATAGAGATCACCAAAAAACATAGCGACCGTGTACCTGCCGAATATATTCGCAAGCAGTCCCTTGTCAATGCAGAACGTTATATTTCCCCCAAACTGAAAGAATATGAAGAAGAAATCACCGGCGCGGAAGAAAAAATATTCGCTTTAGAACAAAATCTGTTCGAAGAAATTCGATCCACGGTTTCCCTTGCAGGCTCCAGAATACAGGGGATGGCACGGATCATCAGTGAGGTTGATGCGTTATCCTCCTTCGCCGAAACTGCGCACCGGTATAATTATTGCCAACCAGAATTTACCCACGATCGAAATCTTGTTATTGAAAATGGTCGGCACCCTCTCATAGAGCGAATAGATCCCTCTGTTCGTTTTATTGCCAACGACACTTTTCTGGATTCAGTGGAACAACAGATTATGATCATTACCGGCCCCAATATGGCAGGAAAATCCACTTATTTGAGACAAGTTGCCCTGATCGCTCTCATGGCGCAAATAGGAAGTTTTGTTCCTGCGGACAAAACAACCTTGGGAATCACGGACCGTATTTTTTCCCGGGTAGGAGCTCAGGATCATTTATTAAAGGGGCAATCCACTTTCATGGTGGAAATGAACGAAACCGCCAACATCCTTAATAACGCCACACCGGACAGCCTGATCATTCTGGATGAAATTGGCCGGGGAACCAGCACCTTTGATGGAATCAGTATCGCTTGGGCCATCGTCGAATTCCTTCACAAAGCGGATCAGGGAGGAGGACCGAAAACGCTTTTTGCCACCCATTACCATGAATTGACGGATTTATCCCGAGTCCTTCCCGGGGTCAAGAATTTTAATGTCCAGGTCAAGGAATGGAATGATGAAATCATCTTCCTCCGCAAAATTGTTCCGGGAGGCACTGATAAAAGCTACGGCATTCAAGTCGCTCGGCTGGCAGGGTTGCCGAAAAGTGTTCTGGATCGTGCTCATGAGGTTCTATTCAACCTGGAACAAAGCGAGTTCGATGAAGTCGGTGTCCCCAAAATCTCACGTTCCGAAAACTATGATGGCAAACACTCACCGGGGCAACTGGGCCTTTTCTCGGAACCGGAAAATCCCTTGATTCAGAAAATAAAGGAAATTGATCCTAACCAACTCTCTCCCAGAGAGGCTTTGGAAGTGCTATTCGAGCTAACCGAACGATTCAAGAGCGACCTTAAATGAATATTTTAGTTACAGGCGGTGCAGGATTCATCGGCTCACATATAGTCAATGGCTATATTGAAGCGGGACATCATGTCACGGTTATCGATAATCTTTCATCGGGAGAGTTGCGCTTCCTGAACCCGAAGGCAAAATTTTATGAAATGGATATCCTCGATCTTAAGGTTTCAGAGATTCTAAAAAAAGAGAAAATTAACGCGATCAACCATCATGCCGCCCAAATTTCCGTTTCCGATTCGGTCACCAATCCTATCTCTGACGCTAACTCCAATATTATTGGTACTTTACAACTTATACAAAATGCGGTATCTTCGGGTATTGAAAAATTCATTTTTGCTTCGACCGGAGGGGCAATATATGGGAACCAAGTTCATTTTCCGGCAAGTGAAGATCATCCGTGCCAGCCATTGAGTCCGTATGGCATTTCCAAATTGTGCGCGGAAAACTATCTTAGGTTTTTTAACGAGCAGTATGGGTTGAGCACAACCGTACTCCGTTATAGCAATGTTTTTGGCCCGCATCAAAACCCTCATGGGGAAGCGGGAGTTGTCGCGATATTCTGTCAAAAACTGGCGAAGAATCAAAAACCGGTTATTTGTGGCGATGGAGAACAAACCCGTGACTTCATTTCGGTACGTGATGTTGCACAGGCGAATTTGATAGCGCTGGATCCCAAATGCATCGGAACATTCAATGTGGGAACTGGAAAAGAAACCAGCGTAAATTCATTGACCAAATGTCTGCTGGCCATATCAGGAAAAACCATTTCCGCCATATACGGTTCGGCTAGAAATGGGGAGCAACGAAGAAGTGTTATCAACTATAAAAATTTTCATGAAAGTTTTGGATGGAAACCCGAAGTTTCTTTGGAGCAGGGGTTAATTGAAACGTACAATTATTTCAAAAAATAAACGTCCTGACCTGATTTCTATACTGGTTTTTGTCTTTTTTATTCTGACCATGGGGTTGGTGTCCCCTGTGTCCGCAGGATCGCCAGATGTTGTCAACATTGGTGTTGGCACAAATGGCAAATATGTGGTGATGAATGCCAGATTGGTGGATGGTTTTACTGAAAAAATACTGGAAGCAATCGAAAATGGAGTTCCTATGGGCTTCACCTTTGAGATTGAACTCCGTAAAGCCAATACGTTATGGGTGGATAGCCTGGTCAGTTCCAATAAAGTGCGGCATCGAGTCCAGTTTGATTCCCTCAAAAAAATATACCGGTTCTCAGAATCCGGTAAAAATGTAAGGAGGAAGATAATCACCAGGAAAGAATCCCGGTATCAGAAACTGATGCTCACCTTGAAAAACATTCCTATTGCCCCAATATATAAGTTGGACCCGAACGAAAAATACTATGTCCGGGTCAAAGCGGATTTGGAAACAGATCGGTTCTGGTTCCCTTTCAATTATATTTTCTTTTTTGTTCCATTCAGCGCATTTGAAACTTCATGGGCGCAAACCTCCCCTCTCTCCATAGACCCTGATTTGGTGCTGTCAAAACAGGCAAGCGGTTCCAACAAAAAGAGGCGTGCTATTTCCAAAGACCTTATCCGATCGTTCAATAAGTGACAAAAATCATACCCTAAACCTTATTGCTTTTAAGGCCCTTACACTGCGCAAAATTTCAACATCCTATTTCTAGCCCATTCTTGACGGCTTAAGGTAATCTAGCATCAAAAACCGCCATTAGAACAGCAAAGGAAGATAGAGAAGCCTATTCTGTTGCTGAGGGTATTGCGAAGAAAAGATGGTTAGGCTTGTGGGAAAACAATACTTCTACGGCTCCTGGGGTATGGAGGAGGAAATGAAATGAAAACTATATTGATGTTAGTTTTGGCTTTGACTATGAGCAGTTGCGAAATAGTAGGTGCTGTAAGTATTATAGGTGATGCTGTATCGGTGATGAAACCCGACCCGATCGTATCGGATTATGAAGTTGCTTTCAGTAAAGTTCAAATTTTATGCGCACAAGAAGGTAAAAAGGCCAAGTTAAGAAGGGAAACTATGAGAACAATTACCAGCTATACCACAGCAGACTTCGATTGTGTTTCGCTTTCTTCAGATACCAAAACGTCAGGAAATGTTTCAAACCTTCCGGCTCCTCCCAATTACAAATAAAATCAGAAATTTGTGTTTGCCTTAGTCCTCTGCTCAATCTAACCTCAGGTCTAAATTTTGCTTCCATTTCCTCATCCCTCAATCAGTCCGGCAGGGGGTGGTTTTTTTTAGAAAATCTTATAATTCCCCTTAAACCTCGGGGTCGTCTTTCCTTCTGTGGGGCTGGGCAGGAAAATCCAGATCAATATTTGCGACTTCTTCGATCAGTTTGATCACATCCCGAGGGGGATCAATTTGCTGATAAACCAAGCGGCTTCCATCCTTCAAAATACGGACAAGAATTGATGTTTCGTCCTTTTCTCTTTGAAGCAAGATATTGGCAGTGGTGGAACAATTCTCTCCAACTTTGGAGTGCTTTTCATCGCCGGTCCTTGAGCCCCGAGACGAGCTTTCCCTGGACTCATTTTTTTTGTGATTATAAAGGGCAAGAGCCAGTACCTGAGAAATCAGGAGCCCGTTTTTTTCATCCTTGTTGGAGAATGGCACCATATCTTTTTTATTGACCAATTGCAATACCCCCAGCAAACGACCGCCATGAAACAACGGCAGGGTCAATAACGACTTAGTGTAAACACCCGCCACCTTTTCCCAAGAGTCATCAAAAGCCAATTTGGGATGCAGGATTTTAATTTTCACAAGATCCTTGATGTCCGGAATATTTAATGTTTTCTTGACCATAGCCACGTAACCCGCAATGCTTCTCGGGGAGATGGGAACCCGAATCTTACCGAGTTTGTTTCCATAAGTGACCTTGGAGTAAATCTCTTTTCGTTTTTCATCCACTGCGTATATCGTGACCGCTTCGGCCTCAAAATATTTCAAAAGAGGTTGCTTTAATCTTTTTAACATATCCTCAAAGTTGTCTGATGAATGAATCATTTGCGAAAGAAAATGAAGCTGACGCTCCTGGGAAGGACTGTCCCCATTTGAAGATCCGCCCTCTTTTTCTCCTAACTTAGCAATTGCCATTCCCATAATCGGTGAAATGGCTTTGGCCTTAAAAAAATCCTCTTGATCGAACCCTAGCCCACCGTCCTTATTGATAATCTCCATCACCCCCACCAGTTTCTTTTTAAATGGAAGCGGTACTGCGATCATTGAGGTGGTATTTGTATTCAGGTTTTTATCCCAACTGGAGTCGTAGGTAAGTTGTTGGTGGAATTGAGAAAGTTCCTGCGGGTCTTTTACATTTTTTATATTAAGCGGCTTTCCCGTGGCGGCCACAAATCCCGCTATATTTTTCACGGATATATCTAGCCGGATTTCAGGAAAACCCTCCTTTATAGAAATTTTTGGTGAAAAGTTCGCGTTTAGCCACATCCAAAGCAAAAAGAGTCGCCTTGATCTTTCTCAGTAAAAGTGGACACAAAGAAAGTGATGAATATAATCATTTTTGGAGGTGTTCAAATGAGAAAGA
>ENA-ORDI01001380-ORDI01001380.1-marine-metagenome-genome-assembly--contig:-NODE-1380-length-13451-cov-5.686631_pt1 | contig 13451 bp, 9 predicted proteins | sample MGYA00248628_ERZ508525 | MGnify/ENA primary metagenome ERZ508525 (study PRJEB26195, sample SAMN05422138) | marine metagenome | isolation source: East of Porto Seguro, South Atlantic Ocean | place...
GGTATAATTATAATTGCTTGCAACATCGGCTTAATGTTCGTTCATGAACCACAACCTACCGAAAGACAAATAGCTCAGAAACAAACGGATCAAATGATAGAAGAAAAATTAGGTTCTTCTGGCGTTATTACAAAAATAATTGCCTGGATTAGTGGAGCAATTGCTGGTCCTATAATAAGTTTTTTTAAACGTAATGGTTTCAAAATTGCCATAGGTATTTTAGGATTTGTATTCCTTTTTAAAATCGGTGAGGCTTTTCTTGGACGTATGTCCATCGTCTTCTACAAAGAAATGGGATTTTCTAAAGGTGATATCGCTCTTTATTCTAAAGGCATAGGTTGGATAACCACAGTTACATTTACACTTTTGGGAGGCTTGTTTGCAATACGTTCAGGAGTAGTGAAAGCAATGTTTATCTCTGGAATATTAATGGCAGCTACAAATCTTTTGTTTGCAGCTCTTGCGTGGTCAGGAAAATCTGAGTGGCTCTTTGCTGTTGCTGTACTATTAGATGATATTACGGCAGCATTCGCAACCGTTGCTTTTGTTGCATTCATTTCACTATTGGTAGATAGAACATATACAGCAACTCAATATGCACTACTTGCCTCAATAGGAACTCTTGGTCGAACGACGTTAGCAGCTTCCTCTGGAGAACTAGTTGACTGGTTAAACGGTGATTGGGGCGTATTTTTTATAATCACTACAGTTATGGTAATACCTTCCTTAATTCTTCTGTGGTTTATTCGAAATAAATTAAAATTGCAGTGATAAGTAAGTTACCTGTTCTAAACGTTTATAAAAAAAAAACAAAAAAATCAAAAGTTGTCACACAACTTTTATATGGCGATGCATTTAAAAAATTAACGCAAAAGGGTTCATGGATAAAAATTAAAAATGATTTAGATAATTATATTGGTTATATAAAAAGCGAAAAATTCTCACAAAATCACAAAAACACACATAAAGTTTCTGTTTTATGCTCAAATCTTTATTTAAAACCTAATAATAAAAATAAAATCAGAAAAAAGCTTAGTTTTGGCTCAAAAATAAAAGTCACAAACAAAAAAGGAAATTTTTATAAATTTGATAATTTTTGGATAAAAAAAAAAGATTTAAAAAAAATTAGCTTTAAAACAAAAAATAGTTTTAAAAATATTAATAAATTTATTAATGTTAAGTATAAGTGGGGAGGTAAACATTTTTCTGGAGTAGATTGTTCAGGGTTAATTCAATTATTTTTAAATTTTAATAATAAATTTTGTCCAAGAGATACAAAGGATCAAATAATATATTTTAAAAAGAAAATTAAATTAATTAAGGCAAAAAAAAATGATTTAATTTTTTGGAAAGGTCACGTTGCCCTTATTATTTCAAAAAATAGGTTAATCCATAGCTATGGGCCCTTAAAAAAGGTTGTGACAACGCCCATAAAAAAAACTATTACCAAAATTTATAAAACTACAAACTTAAAAATAGCTGGAATTAGAAGAATTTCCTAATGTGCTATTTAGTTAACAGCCAATATGCAATCGCCGCTACTGCCAAAATTTCCAAACCGCTCATTTTACCTCCTTTCGTGATTCGTTTATATTTCGAATATATCACATTTTTTTGCTAAGTCTTGTAGTTAATACAAACTCAAATTAGTACATGAGTCATGTAAATTATAGTACCATTAATATGTGAAAAAGTTTCTAGGAATCTTGGTTCTGAGTTTAGGTTTGATTTTGTTTAATTCTTGTGCAAAGCCCACTGTAATAAATGTCATTATGCCTGAGGACGAAAAATTGAGTTGCAAGCAACTAAAAGAAGGATTTGCGGAAACGCGGAGATTTAAACAAGAAGCAAAAGCTGTTAAAGAAGCTAACACTGGAGCAAACATGACAAGGGTAATCTTATTTTGGCCAGCTTTACTCAAAACAATGCACAATGCGGATGTAGCCATAAGAGCAGCCAATGATCGAGCCTATCATTTGATTGATATTATGAAAAATAAAAATTGTAAGGATACAGATAAGCTTTATTCCGAACTTTCAAAAGCTGATACTCTTACCATATCGTACGAAATAAATAGATTACACAGGTTATATAAATCTGGAGCTTTAACAGAAGAAGAATTCAAACAAGCTAAAAAGAAAGTCTTGGGTCAATAATAACACCGACGCAGCAAAACCAATATTAATATAAACAAGAAACTTCGAAAATTACTTTGATGTGTGATCGAATTCTTAACTAAATTCTCGTCACTAAATTCAAGAAATTTGCAGAATCTTAACATTCAAAGTGGATTTTAGTGATTATAAAAGTTTTAATATAATGATAAAAGGAGTACGATTGGCGTTCATTATAAGTGGGGGATGAATAATGAAAAGAAAAAGCAAAAGAAAGATTAAGAAAAAAACTTTAAGGAAAAGAAAAATTAAGGCCAATAACAAAAGAAGCGGCCAGGATAAATCAATAAATTTGCGGAAAGCCATAGGTATAGGTTTTAAGTTTAAAACACTCAACAAAGCTTATAAGAATTTTATAACAAAACGTGAAAAAGAAAGGGAAAAACAAGATAAATTAAAAAGTAAGAATAGAGAAAAACAGATTAAAGAAGAACAGAAACAATTAAAAGAAGAAGAAAAACGATTAAAGAAAGATGAAGAAAAAAGATTACAAGAAATTAATTTTGTAAAAATTGAACAAGAAAGAAAAGCAAGAGAAGAACAAGAAGAACGAGTAAGACTTGATCCAATTTATAAAGAAAGTATAGCAAAAGCAGAACAAGAAAAACTGGCACAACTTGAAAAAGTTGCTCAATTAAAAGAAAAAAGAATAGTAGACGAACAACAAAAACTAGAAAAAATAGATCAGATTTTCAATGAAAAATTAGAAAAAATAGAACAAGAAAAAATAACAAAACTTGAAGAGGTTAATAAATTAAAGGAAAAAAGAATAACCGAAGAACAACAAGAAAAAGAAAGATTAGATGAACTTTATAAAGAAAAAATAGCAAAAGAACAACAAAGAAGAATCGAAGAAAAAGAATCAAAAAAAACAAAAGCTGAAGAAATAAAAAGATTAGAACAAGAAGAATCGGCTAAGTTAAAAGAAGAACAAAGAATATTGAAAGAAAAGGAAGAAGAGAATCTAAAAAAAGAAAGAGAAAGCAGATTAAAAGCTGAAGAAAAAAGAAGATCAAATGAGGAAGAAATAAGAAGAATAGCGGAAGAACAAATAATTTTAAAAGAAAAAGAAAAAAGATTAGAAAAAGAATCGGAAAGATTACTGGAAGAGGAAGAGAATAGAAGATTTAAAGGCGAGGATGAAAGAAGACTGTTAGAAGAAAGAAGAAGATTACAGGATGAAGAAAGAAAAATTAAAAAAGAAAAGAAAATAAAGCTAGAAGAGGGAGAAGAAAGAAGATTACAAGAAGAAGAGGAAAGAAAGTTAAAAGAAGAAGAGGACGAGAAGTTAAAAACATTCAACCTTATAAAAACAAAAAAAGAAGAGGAAATTGAAAAAGAGAGAAAATTACTAGAGAAAATAGATCAAATTTATAAAGAAGAACTGGATAAAACAGAGCAGGAAAAATTAACTCAACTTGAAGAGGTTAATAAATTAAAAGAAAAAAGAATAATAGAAGAAAATGAAGCTCGAAGAGAATTAGATAAAGTTCATAAAAAGAAAATAACTGAGACAGAAAAGGATAGATCTGATCGCCTAGAAGAAGCAAGAAAATTGATAGAAAAAAAACTAAAAGAAGAGGAAGAAATAAGATTAAAAGAGGAAAAGGAAATAAAGTTAAAAGAATTAGAAGAAAGAAAAGTAAAAGCAGAAGAAACCAGAAGAATACAAATTAACGAAGTAAAAATGTCAAAAGAGATTGAGAGAGAAAATTTAAAAAATATAGAGGAAAAAACGTCAGATAACTCTCCAGAACAAGAAAAAAAAGACCAGCACTGAAACCTTTCCTCAAAATTCCAATTATTGCTTTAGATTATGATCGTAGTATGACCAAACTATTTTTCGCTACCAAAATAATTTTTAAAAGAACAAATTAATGGTTCGAAGCCCACCAGTATGCAACGCCGATTATTACTGCTGCTGTTAACATAAATTATCACTCCTTTCGGTTAATTGAGCGAATTAAAAGAACATTATATAAAATAATTTTATGAAATAAAAGCAACCAATAGTTTAAATGGCGGAGAGAGTGGGATTCGAACCCACGATACCTTTAACAGTATACAAGCTTTCCAAGCGTGCGCCTTAAACCGCTCGGCCATCTCTCCGATAAAAGTTTAGAGATCAGCAGGAGGAGTCAGTAAGATATCGCAACGTTTTCATAGGGATATTATAGGACAGTTCTAAACGTTTGTGAATCTTTTTTTTTAATTTAACTATGGAATCCGCTTAAAAGCATGAGAGAAATTGATACAGATCCTCAAAAAGAAGAATCTTTCGAACCTTTAACAGTTGGACATTAACTATTCTTATTTATTTTTAAAACACCAATAAAAGCTTCTTGTGGAATTTCTACTTTCCCAAATTGTTTAGCTCTGGCTTTGCCTTTTTTTTGTTTATCTAAAAGTTTTCTTTTTCTATCTCGAGCTCCACCACCATGAATTTTAGTAAGAACATCCTTTTTAAATCCTTTAATTGTTTCTCGAGCGATAATCTTTCCTCCGATGGCAGCTTGAATGGGAATTTGAAAGTTATGCCTTGGAATTAATTCTTTAAGCTTTTCACAAACTAATCTCCCTTGGGTTTGAGCAAAATCCTTATGAATAATCATAGATAAAGCATCAACCGGCTCGGTATTAACTAATATGCCCATTTTAACTAGGTCGCCCTCTTTATATCCTGTGATCTCATAATCAAAACTCGCGTATCCACTTGAAACAGATTTAATTTGATCGTAAAAATCAAAAACCACTTCATTTAATGGCAGCTCATAATTCAAAACTGCTCGATTTCCAGAATAGGTTATATTTTTTTGGGATCCTCTTTTACCCTGACATATTTTAATTACAGATCCTAGATATTGATCTGGAGTAATAATTGTAGCTTTAATCCACGGCTCTTCTATCGATAAAATTTGAGTTGGATCAGGCATATCAGTTGGATTTTGCAACTCCTTTACAGATCCGTTTCTGTTATTAATTTTATATATCACCCCAGGAGTCGTAGTAATTAAAGCAATATTAAATTCTCTTTCTAATCTTTGTGTTGTAATCTCTAAATGAAGTAAACCCAAAAAACCACATCGAAATCCTAAACCTAACGCGCTTGAAGCTTCAGGTTCATAAGAAAAACTAGAATCATTTAGTTTTAATTTTGCTAAACCATCTTTTAACTTTTGATATTCTGAATTATCCACTGGAAACAAACCACAAAAAACAACTGGTTTACTTGGTTTAAATCCTGGCAAAGGTTTATCAATTGGATTTGATACGTCGCATATTGTGTCTCCTACTTTAGTATCGGATAAATTTTTTATTCCTGTAATTATAAAACCAATTTCTCCAGACGGAATTTCATCTACATCTTTAGGCTTCGGTGTAAATACACCAACTTTTTCAATTGTATGTTTGCTGTTATTTGACATCATTTTGATTTCCATACCTTTTTTTAAATTTCCATCTATAACTCTTACCAAAATAACAACACCTAAATAACTATCGTACCAACTATCTACCAATAAAGATTTTAATGGATTCTTTATATTTCCTTTGGGTGAAGGCAGAATCTTAATTATAGATTCCAAAATATCATCTACACCTTCACCAGTTTTTCCTGAACAATTAACTGAATGACTGGTATCTATTCCAATTACATCTTCTATTTGTCTTTTAACCTTTTCTGTATCAGAGGCTGGCAAATCAATCTTGTTTAATACTGGAATAATTTCGTGGTTATTATCAAGAGCTTGATAAACATTCGCTAAAGTTTGTGCTTCGACACCTTGTGAACTATCTACAATTAAAATCGAACCTTCGCATGCAGATAATGATCGGCTTACTTCATAACTAAAATCTACATGACCTGGTGTATCTATAATATTGAGTATATAATTTTTTCCATCTTTTGCTTTATAATTCAATCGAACTGTTTGAGCTTTTATAGTAATTCCTCTTTCTCTTTCAATATCCATGGAATCTAAAACTTGTTCTTTCATTTCTCTATCTGCTAATCCTCCACATTTATGGATTAACCTATCAGCCAATGTAGATTTACCATGGTCTATGTGCGCAATTATTGCAAAATTGCGAATAATTTCATTCATTGACATTAGGATCTTAGTGTTGCGCCTGTTGTTTCTTGAACAGTTGAAATAATTTTTTTACTTATCTGCTCAATATCTTTATCACTTAAAGTTTTATCTTTAGGCTCTAGCATTACATTAAAAGCAATCGATTTTTTTCCATCACCAATATTATCCCCTTGGTAGACGTCAAAAATTTTTACAGTTTTAATTAATTCTTTATCAATTTTTTTAACTAAACTGATAATTTCACCAGAACTATACTTTTCATCAATAACAAAAGCAAAATCTCTAACTACTTTTTGATAATCTGAGACAAAAAACTGTGGCTTAACCTCTCTAATTTTTTTTCTCGATTTCGGTATGTTGTCTAAGAAAATTTCAAAACCCAGTACGTTTTCTGTTCTTAAATCTAATCTCTTAATAATTGATGGATGAATTTCACCAAAATATGCCAACTCAGGACCATTTATAGAGCCTAATGATAACAGGCCAGATCTTCCAGGATGGTACCATTTTTTTGTTTTATTACTCACAGCTATCTTTGAGTTATCAATACCGATTTCGTTTAAAGTTCTTAAAGCATCGTTTTTGATATCAAAAACATCAAAATTTCTTTCTTTTTCAATCCAATTTTTTCTAGAATATTTTCCTGTCTTAATTGCACCAATCATTGTTGATTGTTCTCCAGGTTTACTACCTTTAAAAACCGGGCCGACTTCAAATAACATTAGATCTTCAAAATTTCTATGGATATTCTTTTTTGCACTTATCATTAAATTAGAATAAAGAGATGATCTTAAAACATCCAAATCAGATGAAATTGGATTAGACAGTTTAATTTCATTTTTTAATTCTGAGAACAATACATCTGCTTTTGAATCCGTGAACGACCATGTAACGGCCTCTGTAAAGCCCTTTGAGGCTACTGATCGTTGAGAAAAATGAAAAAGTTTTTGTTTATAATTTAATGTATCTTTAATATTTTCTTTTTCTGGATTTATTAAAGGCACTTTATCGTAACCCTTAATTCTTGCTAGCTCTTCTATAAGATCTACATCTTCTTTAATGTCAGGTCTCCAGGAAGGAGCTAAAACCTTTATTTTTTTTCCACTCATTTTTAGGGAGCACCCTAATGAAGATAAAATTTTTTTAATTTCTGAACTTGTAATTGGGAATCCAATAACCTTTGAAAATTTTTCTAGTTCTAGATTGATTGTTTTTCTTTCGTCCTTGAATTTACCAACAATTGAAAATTTGCTAGCCTCACCCCCGCACAGATCCAAAATCATACACATTCCGAGCTCTAGTCCTATTTGAATAGAGTTTGGATCTATACCTCGATCAAATCTATATTTGGCATCAGTATCAATATTCAAAATCTTTCCGGTTTTTCTAGTTGATGAAGGATAAAAATAAGCTGATTCCAATAAAATATTTTTAGTTGAAAACTCTGTGCCAGATCTAGTTCCTCCAATGATGCCGCCAAGACCTAAGACTCCTGATTTATCAGCAATCACACACATATTATTTTGAAGTGTATATTTTTTATTATCTAAGGCCTGAAAAGATTCGCCTTTTTTAGAATTTCTTACAATTATTTCTTTATTAATTTTATCTGCATCATATGCGTGTAAGGGTCGATTTAAATCAAACATCACATAATTTGTAGCATCTACAATTGCAGAAACAGGTTTTAAGCCTAGAGATATAATTTTTTTTTTAAGCCAATCAGGACTTTCTTTATTTTGAACATTTTTAATATATACGCTTCCGAAAATCGCACAGCCTTGGTCTTTTTCTTTACCTATTGAAACTTTAATGGGTTGTTTAAATTTTTGATTTATCTTAATAGGAGACTGCTTTTTTAACTGTCCAAGTCCAGATGAGGCTAAATCTCTAGCGATACCTCGAACTCCTAAACAATCTGGTCTATTAGGAGTAATAGCAATATCCATAATTTTTTCTCCACTGCTTTTAAAATATTTATCACCAATATTTTTTTCTTTTTTATTTAATTCAATAATTCCTTCTTTGTCTGAAGATTCTTCAAGTTCATAGCCTGAACACAGCATTCCAAAAGATTCTATTCCTCTTATTTTTGCTACTTTTAATTTCATATTAGTTTTTGGAATAATTGCTCCTGGTGGTACATAAACAGCAAATAACCCGTCTCTAGCATTTTGAGCACCACAAACAACTTTGACCAAATTTCCTGTTCCAATATCAACTTCACAGAGTTTTAATTTATCTGCATTAGGATGTTTTTGAGATTTTATGATTTTGCAAATAATAAAATTATCTAAATTACCATTTGATGATTTTATATTTTCTACTTCCAAACCAATTTCAGTTAAACGTTCAGCTATTTGATTTAGGTTCGCCTTGGTTGATAAATGGTTTTTTAACCATGATAAGGAAGTTATCATCTACTTAAACCTCTATAATTTGTTGGAACATCAAGTGGATCAAACCCATAAAATTCTAACCATCTAATATCACTTTCAAAAAAAGCTCTAAGATCATTGATTCCGTATTTCAACATAGCTAAACGATCTATTCCAACGCCAAATGCGTAACCTTGATATTGTTTTGGATTTACTTTTACATTTTTAAGAACGTTAGGATGCACCATTCCACAACCAAGAATTTCTAACCACCTATCACCTTCTCCAATTTTAATTTGACCATCTTGAATTTTATATCCAATATCTACTTCAGCTGATGGTTCGGTAAAAGGAAAATGGCTAGGTCTAAATCTTATTCTTACTTTTTCAATCTCAAAAAATTTCTTTACAAAATAATATAAACAGCCCTTGAGATGGCCCATGTTAACGTTTTTATCTATATGCAAGCCTTCCAACTGATGAAACATGGGTGAGTGTGTTTGATCGCTATCACATCTATAAGTTCTACCAGGAGCGATTATTTTAAATGGGGGTTTACTTTTTAGCATCGTTCTAATTTGAACTGGTGATGTATGTGTTCGTAAAAGTAAATCTTTAGAACGATCTAGATAAAAAGTATCTTGCATATCTCTGGCTGGATGATTTTCAGGTGTATTAAGTGCGGAAAAATTATAATATTCGCTCTCTACATCAGGTCCTTCCTCAACAGAAAAACCTATTTCGGCAAAAATAGAAGTGACCTCGTCTATAACTTGCGAAACTGGATGAATTTTCCCAGCAAAGTAGGTTCGTCCTGGTAAAGTTATATCTATTTTTTCATTTTTTAGTTTTTTATTAATTTCTGATTGGTCAAAATCAACAAGTTTTTTTTCCAGGATCTCTATTACCTTTGTTTTAAGAGCATTAAGTTTTGAAGCATATTCTTTTCTTTTACTTTGATCTAAGCTTCCAATTTTTTTGAAAAGTTCAGTGATAATCCCTTTTTTGCCAAAAATTTCAGTTTTAACTGAATCTAAAGCATTGCGATCGCTGATGCCTTTTATTTTATTTAAAAGATCGGATTCAATCTGATTAAAATTTTCCATTTTCAAATCTTTACTAAGTGATTCTCTACTTTATTGAAGATAATAGAAATACCCTTATTAGTTAAGAAATAAATTCGTCTTTCCAGTATTTTTGACTATCTCCAATTATCTTAATTTCCTTTCATTTCCTTTTTTAAATTAGTTTCACGTGGTAAACAAGTAGCTTAAGTGTACTACGTTGTGTAGTACTTTTACTAACGAGGTTGCATGGCACTAAGATTTAAAAACGAGGCAATAAAAAAACACAGAAGTGTTTTTAAAAAAAATAAATCTGGAAAATATGATCCAGTATTTACTTCCTTTGGCTTTGACAGAAACACAAAATACAATGTATAATTTCCTTTGATTCTATAAGCGTTTCGTTATAACTATTTTTTATGAGAAAATTTATTTATAAAGCAATTATCATCACATTTATATTTATAGTAGCTTTTGAATTTACTGTTGGTAAAAGAATTGATCCTATGGTGCAAACTCTTAATAAATTTTCGAATGAACAAGGAAGAAAAGAGTTAATAAATAAATTACGAAAAGAAATGAGAAAAGGTCTCGAGAAAGAATATATGCTAAAAGAAGACGACAGAATATTAATTAATAGATTTATCAATAAGCTTTCAAATGAAATTAATAACGCTGAAAATAATTAGCTTTAGTTACATATATAAACTTCACCCATAATCATTTTATTACTCAGTAAATTATAACTTTCTGTAAAAACTAATTCACAGTTTGATGGATTTTCTCTCCTAATGTTTCTCATATATTTAACTAAAATATATTTTTCAGCACTTTTGGGATATATGGAAAAAAAAGGTTTAACACAATTAAAGTCATCCCTTATAAAGGGCTTAACAACATGTATGGGAGATACATAAATACATTTATCCATATTAGATAAAATTTGATCATTGTTATTTATTTTTTCTGCAATATTTTTTCCACTGACACCCCAGTAGTCAACTTCGAAGTTTTTACTAATATCTACAAAATTACCAAATAAATTAAACCAAGTATATTGATAAGGATACATATTAATATTTTGTATTGTAAAGTAAAAAATTGAAATAAAGGAAATATATAATATCATTTTTTTTGAAAAGAAATAAATAGTAGAAAAACTAGCTAATAAAATTAAAGAAAACAAAAATAAGACATGCCTTAATTCATCGTATTGATTTACATTAAAAAAAATGAATAGGAATATAATACTTATTATTGTTAATAAAATTGAACCTAAAATTATCTGATTTTTAGGCTCTAAAAAAATTTTTTTTTCTATAAATGGAAATAAAATAAGTCCAATAAATGATAACAAAGGAAGCTTAAAAAATAACCAGATAAAAATGTAGCTAGAAGGTAGATTTAAAGCGTCCATGCAATTTCCAAGGGTTAAAGTACAAACACCATACTGAATGTTTCGCATTTGATTAATTGAATCAAAAAACAAAAGTGGATTGAGCCAAAAAATTGGATTAAATAAAATTATCAATGAGAAAGTTAATAAAACAAATAAAAATAACTTGAAAAAGTAAATCTTTAAAATCTTATAAATAGATTCATTTATTAATCTCGATGTAATTATAAATGTTATAAAATATTGCAATAAAATTAAAATACCTAAAATTCTTATTGAGATTAAAAAAGATGTCGATAAAGAAATAAAAAAAATATTTAAAAATGATATATTGTTATTTTTTAGAATTTTAAGAAATATTTTAATACTTAAATATGTAGACAAAATCCACGCACATAGAAAGGGCATGTCTTGATTATTAAAGAAACCGTGGCCAATTAAATAAGGATAAAATAAATAAAAAATTAAAAAAATATTACTATAGAATCTATCCTTTATTAATAAGTTTATAATTTTTCTAGAAAATATAGCAGATAAAAAGAAAGTAAAAAAAATTAAGCCATGATTTAATAAAACACGCGATACCGATTCTGAATATTCATCAAATCTAAAAAATAAATCTACAATAAAAAGGTAAATATAGGACAAGTAATAAAAAGCAAAACCTTTATAACGCCAAGGGAATTTTTCTAAATTTGAGTATCCTGTATCATTGAAACCTAAAATGTCTTTTATTGCCTCTATGTTGAGAATCCCTATATTGTGATTAGGCAATTCATCAGTAGTCATGCCAACATTGACAGATATATATATGCCAAAAATAAGATAAAAGAACAAAAATAGATTAAAAATAAATTTAGATTTAATTTTCATATAATTTCATTCTTTTTATTTTTTTTGTATTACAACCTTTATAATTCCACCCCTTTTAAAAAGGACTGAAAGCAATTCAAAAAAAATAGAAACAAATAATAAAGGGATAATTAAAAAGATACTTAATAAAAATGATATATAATTTTTAATTAATGGAGTTTTGTTAATTTTGGCATTTTTACTTCTAATTAAAGAAAATAAATAATTTGGAACTGGTAAAAATAAATTTAATAAACTCTGCAGCATTCCATAAAAACCATATTCTACAGAAAATGTTGAACTTTTTATTATCTTAAATTTTTTATTGCTAAAAGAATCAGTATTTGAAGAATGATACTTAATTTCATTTAAACAATTTTCACAAACAGAAGACATTATTTTTTCAAATTATTTTTGGCGTTGGTACGTGTGTAATAAATTTTCCACCTTTTTTAATATATTTTCTTTCTTTTTTAAATATTTCTTTTTTAAAATTCCACGCACCTAAAAAAACATAATCAGCTTGATTAGTTAAGGCTTTATTATATCTTTGAATGTATAAGTGAGATCCTGGCATAAATTTACCTGCTTTGCCTGGAGTAGTATCAAGAAAGTAATCTAGAGTTTCACTTTTAATTTTGCAAAAATTTAAAACTGTATTCACTTTAGCAGTCGCCCCGTAGCCAATAATTGTTTTATTTTTATTTTTTAATTTTGAAAAAATTTCTATTAATTCTCTTCTAGATTTTTTTACTTTATTTTTGAACTTTATATATGTCGAATATTTATTAAGTCCGAAATTTAATTCTTGATCTAACTGCATTTTTACTTTTTTATTTATATTAAATTTATTGTTAGAAGTTTTCTTTATATAATATCTCAATGAACCTCCATGAGTGCTTAATCTTTCAATATTAAAAACTTCTAAATTATATCTTTTTAATAAATATTTAATTGACAATAAAGAAAAAATATAAATATGCTCATTATAAAATTGATCATAAGAAACTTGTTTAAAACATTCCAGAAGAGATGGATCTTCTATGATTAACACTCCATCATCAGATAAAACATGAACGATTGAATTGAAAACCGAATTTAAGTTCTGAATATGACTTAAAGTATTAGCTGAATAAATTAAATCAATATTTTTTACTTTTGATTTTATTTTTTTAGCTAATTTCATATTCCAAAAAGTTGGAAAAGTTTTATAACCCATTTTTTGTGTAATTTTGGCTACATTGCTACATGGTTCTACGCAAATAACCTTTTTTCTATTGAAATTTTTAGCAAAAGATCCATCATTACTACCTATTTCCATTATTATGTTTGGATTAAAAGTTTTGTTAATATACTTAGCTAACTTCTCAAATGAATTTAGCATTGTTTGGGACATTGAAGCTCGGTATGGATACTCTTTGTCAAACATTTTTGTGGAAGGAACGGTATTCAAAATTGAAACTAGCTTACTAGTGGTATTAAAACCTATTTCTAAA
>ENA-ORDI01001382-ORDI01001382.1-marine-metagenome-genome-assembly--contig:-NODE-1382-length-13427-cov-4.640974_pt1 | contig 13427 bp, 12 predicted proteins | sample MGYA00248628_ERZ508525 | MGnify/ENA primary metagenome ERZ508525 (study PRJEB26195, sample SAMN05422138) | marine metagenome | isolation source: East of Porto Seguro, South Atlantic Ocean | place...
GTTGGCTTCAATCGGTTGTTCATTGATTTTTTGGCCTTTTTGAATTTGGTGATTTGAATCTATTAAATAACAAAAAGGGGCGATAAGGCAATCATGCCCAATTGAAATCTCAATTGATGAAAAAATCATTGTATGGTAACCTATTGTCGTTCGATTTCCAATGGATATCGATGCATTTATATTCGTAGGACAAATTCGAGTACCTTCTTTTAAAATAACACCATTACCAAGAGAAATATTTTTTGGGAACCGTAACAGTTTCACATTAGAATCAATAATAATATCTTGTCCTATATGATTACATTTTCTTGAAATAAACCAGGACCTAATTTGCCCAATTAAGGACGGTTTATAGTGGTTCCTAAGCTGGTTTTCTATAATTATTTTATTAGGATTATCCATAGTTTGTCAAAATACGTGTTTATTTTTTTTTGTGAGTGAAATCACTGATGAAAAGAATGCCCATATTGTACTTAACAAAACCCCAGTAATAATTCCGCCAATCACAATTATTTTTCTTTGAGGCTTCTTTTTCAATACGGAAGCCTCTGCTTCATCTAAAACAGTCACCAATAAATGGTCTCTAGCTTCTTCTATTTTGGCCAATTCATATTGTTGACGCAATGTAATATAAACTTGAAGGTTAGATTCAATATTTCGTGCTAATCGCCCCCTCATTTCATCTAATGATGGATTGGTATAGGAGAATTTTTCCTTAAACTGAGTTAATTCTTGTTCTGAATTTTCTAAATCTTCTTTAGAGCTGGTTAATTGATTATGAATAAACTTCAGATTTCTTTTCGCTTCTTTACCCTGTTCAAATGAAACAAAATCTTTTACAAAATCTGAAATATAGTTTGCAATATCCGCTGCAAGTTGTGGCTCTTCCATTAGAACCGAAACTTCTATGAGTCCAGAACCTGTCTCATCAACACGTATTAATTTTGCCAATTGTTCTATTCCTGCAAATAATAGTTTTTTTTCTTTATCACCTTCACTAGCTAAAAAAGGAATCATTTTTATAACTATTGGTTTTATTGAGTACCATTTTATTTGATCTAATTCCCAATATTTAATCAAGTTTACTTTTTCTTGGAATAGTTGATTATCCCATTTATTTAGTACAATAGATTTTTTCAACTTTCTACTATAAATAATATCAGGAATATTAAATGTTTGGTTACCTCTCATTCCACCTAAACCGAATGTTTCTGCTATACCTTGTAAGTTGTCATTAAAGACTGATCCAGCTTCCGCCAACAGACCAGCAGGGTATAGTGAGATTTTTGATTCATAAAACGGAGTCGCAACCAAGCTGTAGACTAAAAATATTAGTGTAATACTACTGGTCCATTTGATAATGAATTTTTTCTTTTTGCGTAAAATTTCCCAAAGAGAAAAAATATCTAAGTCTAATACGGTTCCCGAATTTGTGATTTCTTTCTGGGGATATCCATGATTTAATACATCTCTTTTTTTTAGTTCAGCAATTCGGTTTCTAAGTGTTTTTTCGGACAAGCCGTAAGATTCAGCCACCACTCTGCGTTCATTAGGATCTGTGAGAACATTAGGATGGTTTTGAACAATGTCGACAATCTTTTTTTCGTGTGGTGTTAATTCCATTCTAATTCCCACTTGCTAAATTTTCTTTAAGATTACTTGTAGAAATGCCTTTCGTACGTTCAATATATACAATTTTACAGATGTCACTTAATTCATCAAATTTCCCTTCCCAATCATCACCAATGGTAAAAATTTGAATTTTATTTGATAGAATATCTTTTCGTTTTTGCTCCCAGTTTTTTTCTGGAATAACCTTATCTACATATTGAATTGCTTCTACGATTTTAAATCTGTGCTCATAGGGGTAAACACATTTTTTCCTTTTTATTCTGTTAAACTCGTCCGTCGAGACGGCTACAACCAATTGATCACCTAATTCTTTTGCTCTACGCAATAATTCTAGATGTCCAAAATGGAACAAATCAAAGGTTCCGTAAGTGATTACTTTTATCATTTCCTAAATCTGTTAATTGTTAATTGATGTTTACTTGTAATGGTCAACTTTTAAACAAATTAAAATGATTTCAATATTTCGGGGTGATTATTTACACTATCCAGTATTTTTTGTTTGTATTGAAATAATTCCATATCAAATCCCAATGGCATTTTGAATAACAACGATTAAAGCGGCTACTTGTCCCAGAGCTAATAAAACATCTTTCAGAATGATCCATTTATTATATTCCATTTTTTCAGGTATAAATATGATATCTCCATTTTCAATCTGGACAGTTTTTTTAATAGGTAATCGTTGACCCGTTCCAGCTTTTATGATGAACTTTTTCCGTGTTGCTGTTTCAGTTAATCCACCTGCGAGATCAACATATTCATCATAGGTTATGTCTGTGGTATATGGGTAGCGCCCCGGTTTGAGCACAGCTCCCAAAATTTCAATATAATCAAAATTCTCAAGGATGATTATTTGATCTTCATTTACAAGGGGAAGGTCCATGAGTGATTCTGCTTGTTCTAATGAGGACGATTCTATTGTCCCTTTTTTCGTGAGCATTCTCGCTTTTATATAGGCTTTTTCTTCAGGTGAGCGATTTTCGTCCGGGATCAATAAAATCCTATTTTTTTCACGATCTGGAATACGTGCAATGGATTTATTATTAATTATTAATTTCGTTTGATCTGCTCTGGAGGTGAATCCGCCAACTTTTTGGAGGGCTTCACCAATTGTCGTTTTTCCAGGTTCGATGGCATAGACACCGGGATATTTCACTTCTCCGGTAATGTAAACGATATCCTGCCGTTTATATTCTTGATCATAGCGGATCATAATATGATCTTCAGATGAAATTAAGATGGTGTCGGCAGCAGACATGGTGGTGATGAAGGTGAATTTTTCAGTCGGTGAAATAAAGCGGGTAATTTCTATTTTATCCGGGTCTGCATCGGGTCTCAAACCGCCAGCCAGATCAACGAATTGAGATAAATACTCTCCTGGAATAAATTCATAATTTCCCGGGATTTTTATGCCTCCGAAAATTCCGACTAAATGTTCCTTTAGGGGTACTCTTACAACATCCCCTTGCTGAAGAAATGGGTTATAACCATCTATTCCTGTTGACCCGAATTTCACTAAGTCTACCGGGATGTGCTCTCCATCTCGCAAGATCTCAATATTACGTCGGGACATTTCAGGATAAATGTTCTCGGGTAAATTTTTCTGGGGGGCATTTTGATCATCAAACGATTCAGATTGTAATTTAGTAAGAATATCCTCAAACAAGTCTGACACTCGAGAAACTGGCGTGACGGTATAAAACCCGGGATTTTGTAAATGACCAACTACCTTAACCTTAAACTCTCTAATCTCAGATAAAATAATGAAAACTTGAGCACTATGGTTAAGAGATTGAATGGCAGTTTCCATTTTTATGATAGAACTTGAAAGTGTTTGCCCATATACCTGAACGATTCCCACGGATGGGATTAAAATTTCCCCTGTGGGGGATACAGTTAGTACATAATTTGCTAAATTCTCACTTGAAATGATATTCACAAGGAATTGATCGCCTGGGCCAACCAAATACTGTTTTGGATCAATTGGTTTTTCCACTTTTATTCTTGTTTGATCTTGCCTTTCATTTGACCTGGAAGCATTGGTATAGCCAGAATTAGATATTTTGGATTGGGCCATTCTCAATGCGTTAATATCAAGTGTTTGAGCAAATAAGGATGCACAAACTCCAAAAAGAAGAAAAATTTTATTCATAATGTTTAGTGATAATTCGTCGAGGTTTCGACATGGGATAAGGATCTGCTATCGCCAAGACGATGTTGTATTTTTTATTTTGCCTTTTTTATGGTAAACTGGGCGCAGTTTTTATCGATAGAAATCCTAATGTGTACTTTCAAACTTATTATATAACCATTGAAATTCCAAAATAAAATTAGCCCGGGCAGATGCCCATAGCTTATTTTTTTTGGTGTATAAACATAGGTAATCTTTTATAATTAAAATAAATTTGCTTTTGGAATTTGGTGAAAAAATATGATATCAATTAGAGACCTCCGAAAACGACCGGAATTGTTTAAAAAATTGTTCGCATTAAAAAGTGACGATGCAGATGTGGATCAACTCCTTGTATTGGATGAGGCGTCTCGTAAACTACAAACAGAGGTTAACCATCTCCGAGCGAAAAGAAATAGTGCCTCAGAGGCAATCGGATTGGCAAAAAAGGCAGAAAAAGATGCCTCTGACGCCATTAAACAGACCCGCAAGTTGGGGGATCGTTTAAAGGAGATTGAAAGCAAGTTTCAGAAAATTGATAAAAAATTAAATGACCTGTTATACCAAACTCCTAATCCACCCCATGAAAGTTCACCCAAAGGATCGGATGAGAATGACAATGTTGAAATCAGAACTTGGGGTGAAAAACCCACTTTTTCATTTCAACCCAAAGCCCATCTTGAAATTGGGGATAATTTGGCCTTGCTGGACTTCCAAAGAGGGGCAAAATTATCTGGCAGTGGATTTCCACTCTACACAGGAATGGGCGCCAAACTTGAACGAGCCCTAATCAACAATATGATTGACCATCATGCGTCTGAGTATGGGTTTAAAGAATTATTTCCGCCGGTGTTGATGCGCAAAGAATCTATGGTAACCACAGGGCAATTACCGAAGTTCGAAGAAGATATGTACCATACAGAGGTAGATAACCTTTATTTGGCTCCCACAGCAGAAGTGCCTGTCACCAATATTCATCGCGATGAAATTTTAGATGAAGCGGACCTGCCCATCTATTATGTTGCCTATTCCCAGTGTTTCAGGCGGGAATCGGGCTCTTATGGGAAGGGTACGAGAGGACTTCTGCGCGTCCATCAATTCAATAAAGTTGAATTGGTGAAATTCACGACGCCGGATTCGTCATATCAGGAACTGGAGGATCTCACCCTGCAAGCAGAATCGATCCTGAAAAAATTCGGGCTTCATTACCGTGTCGTTGAATTGTGCACGGGCGATTTGAGTTTTGCAGCTGCCAAATGTTATGATATTGAACTTTGGGCGCCCGGTGAGCAAAAATGGTTAGAAGTATCCTCCTGCAGCAATTTTGAATCTTTTCAGGCCCGACGGGGAAATATCCGCTATAGAAGGACCGCAGACAATAAAGTTGATTTCCTCCACACCCTGAACGGTTCTGGTGTTGCTACACCCCGGCTCATGATAGCCCTGTTGGAAACGTACCAAACAAAAGAAGGATCCATCAAATTTCCAGATAAAGTAGCCAATTTTTTGGGCATTCAGGAGATTGTCTGATTGCGATACCTTTGGATTTTATTCAACACAGCCATTTGGACCACTATACTAGGGTTGTTTGGCATCATTGTTTCCATTTTTGAACCACGGCGGGGCAGAACACTGGGCTATTGTGCCAATATTTGGGCCAAACTCGTACTATTTTTTGGAGGTGTAAATTATTCGGTAAAAGGTCTAGAATTCCTGGAGCCAAAGGGATCCTATGTTTTTGCAGGAAATCATGCTTCCTACTTTGATATTCTCTTAGCCTTTGCTGGACTGCCATACTGGATGGTTTCTATTGCAAAAATCGAGTTAAAATTCATTCCAGTTCTTGGATGGGTCATGCGTGCTGCCGGTCATATATTTGTAGATAGATGGCAAAAAGATAAAGCATTGCAATCATTGGAGATTGCGAAAGAATCGTTAATAAAAATACCACGTTCCGTATTGCTTTTCCCTGAAGGGACGCGAACCAAGGACGGGTCTTTGGGCCAATTCAAACGCGGCGGATTGCTTTTGGGAATAGAAACGGGGATCCCAATCGTTCCGGTGGCATTTGTAAACACTTTCGAAATGCTGGAAAAAGGATCATGGACCATGAAAAATCATCCCATTGAATTGCGGATTGCCAAACCAATTCCAACGGGGACCTATACCTATGAAACCAGGCAAAATTTGGCGAGACATGTGAAGGCTGAAGTCCAACAACTTTTGGACCAAGATTCATGAACCCTATTTACCCGACCCACTCACTTCCCTATAGAGGGATTAAGGAATCTAATCTTATACCGGAATCCGCTTTGGTGGCTATTTGGGAAAAGGTGCAGCCGGGGACGGTACTAAAGGATCGATTTGGGAATTTGGTAACTATTTTCTCCCCGGGAAGGAAAAACAGGAATGAAGGTCCAGATTTTTTAGATGCGGTCCTGTGGGTGAATGGTGAAATGAAAAAAGGAGCTGTGGAAATTCACAGCCATGAATCGTCTTGGAATACTCATGGGCATTGGGGTGATGTTCGGTATGATCCCGTAATCTTACATACCGTATCTACTTTAGCCAGACACCCTGTGCTAGATGTTACAACGGTTCACCTTGATGTTCATTCTCTCAAAAAGAGGCAGCAATGTTTATTGCCCCACCAGGCACTCACAGCAGAGCAAATGATGGTCTTGGTGGCGTTGGGATTGAAACAGTGGGAAGAAAAAGTATTTTTTTTCAAAAAGGGTGTTCGGGAAAAAGGAAAACGGATTTTTACTGAATCATTGGTCAATTTTGGCGCTGGAGAGAACAGACCGCTTTATCGAGAATTAGGTACCCTTTTATTTCCACACTTGAAGAAAAATTTTTCAAAAGAAAGCTGGGTTAAAAATTTCAAGCATTTTTCATCTCAATTTCCTTGGCATCGTGGCGGGACCATGCCGGCGCGTCATCCCCAGCGCATTATGGATGGCATTGCCCGTTGGAGTTTTGATCAGTTTGTGAAACCACCCAAAGACACACCCTTGCACCGATTGAAACACCGTTTTAAAGCATATGGATTTGGGGAGGGGACTTGGGTAGAATGGTGCGGGAATGTGCATTTCCCGGCTATGGCAGGCAGTCATCCTTGCGATTATGCTTCCTATTTTGACCGTTGGTCGGGACTTCTATTGCCGGCACCTTATGGCGGGTTAAATCGATTTTTTGGGACAAAGTTGACCCGCAAACAATTACGATCATTTCCTATTGCCCAGGGATTACTTCATTTAAAGAACCATTATTGTTCCGGCTGGCATTGTCATGTATGCAGGGTTAAACGAAGTTTGTGATTTTCTCAATAAATGAACTACACGTTCTGGCAAATACCTGGAAAGATGAATCAAAAACCATTGTGTTTACAAATGGGTGTTTTGACCTGCTTCATCAGGGGCATATGGATTTGCTCACCCAATCAAAATCATTGGGGGATAAATTGATTGTGGGGTTGAATTCTGACTCTTCAGTGATACGATTAAAAGGAAAGGGCTGCCCTATCGAATCAGAGGAAACCTAAGCCAAGCATAGGATGGACCTTGGATTTATTAATGGTATTTGTGTGTTTGATGAAGATACACCCATAGAATTGATCAATGCAATTTGATCCACTGTATTGGTCAAAGGTGGAGATTATTCGCTAGAAGATATTGTTGGATATACTGAAGTGAAAAGTTGGGGAGGGTGTGTAGAGATCCTTCAGTGTACACCGGGATTCAGCACCACGGAAAAAGTAAATAAAATGAGGAGAGAAGGTCTTGTATAAGGCCAAAGTTCCAGTCTAAGTTCACTCCCTATATTTCGTCTAAATCCCTTTGATTAAAACCTTTAGCGCCATTATACCCCTAGCCATCTGTTGCGGATTTACCTCCGTGTCACAAGCCAAGTCTTTTTCAACAGAAGTTGCCTTAACCACAACCCTAACCTCCGTGACAGACCGTACAGCGGGAATTGATGAATCCCGTAGCCGTTTCCCTGAAATTTTACACGATGCAAAATTGCTCATGTCAGAGACAGTTATTTCCGATTTTAATCAAGATACACTGGAAGTGACCTTTTTATTAAGCCGCATCTTTGAATTGCTTATAGAAGCGGATCAAATCGGCGAAATGAATTTAGAAGACAAAGATGAATTTGGCCGGTTTAATCGAACATTCACAGATCTCTATACCCACAAACTTACCACCATACAAAGTATAAATGCACCGGTCATGGCGGAAAAGATCAGAACCGATATCACAGAAGCGTTTGAGATTGAAATGGGGGACACAAAATTTATAGTTGTGGACGACCGGGACGGCCATATCCCCTTGGTGCGCACCAAACAAGTGGATCAATTCATCAATTATTTCCAAACCAAAGGTCGTAAACAATTTGAGATTTGGCTGAAACGATATATGCAATACAAGGATCTGATCCTGCCCATTTTGGAAGAGCATGAAATGCCGGAAGAATTTATTTATCTGGCCATGATCGAATCCGGATTAAATCCCAAAGCCTACAGTCGTGCCAACGCCTCGGGAATGTGGCAATTCATTTATTCTACTGGAAAGCAATATGGACTATCCCGAGATTGGTACAAGGACGAAAGGCGGGATCCAGTGAAGGCCACCCATGCTGCATGTCGATATCTAAAGGACCTAAATAATTTATTTGATAATTGGTACTTAACACTTGCAGCTTATAATTGCGGAGAGGGGCGTGTGCTGCGGGCATCCAAACTTCATCAAACCTATGATTTTTGGCAGCTTAAATCCTTACCGAGAGAAACTAGGAATTATATTCCTTATTTTCTGTCCGCTGCTATCATCGCGAAAACGCCAGGTGACTATGGATTCAAAGTGCCCAAAGTCCAACCCTTTCAATATGAAGAAGTTGTTTTAGAAAAAAGTGCTGATTTGGCCGTATTGGCGCGGGTTGCGGGTATCAAGGCAAAGGTCATCCGGGATTACAACCCGGAATTACGCCAATCAGCAACACCCTCAGAAGGGCCCTATACGTTGAAATTACCCATGGGTAAAAAAGATGGATTTTTGGCTGCATGGAATGCAATCCCTGCAGATGAACGATTTGCACCCCAATTTATTCAACACCGGGTGAGATATGGTGAAAGTTTGTGGACCATTTCTAAAAAATATGGGGTTTCGATCCATGACCTTGCAGCTATTAATAAAATTCGCAACCGCAACAAGGTTCGAGTCGGACAAAAATTAAAGGTACCATTAAAAGGCGGACGGGTCTGGGGCAATGGTGAAAATGGTGGACCGCCCGGTCACTCCAAGCGAATTTATAAAGTGAAACGAGGGGATACCCTGGGGCAAATCGCTGAAGATTTTGGAACGCGCGCCAACAAGATTCGTCGCTGGAATAATATGAAATATGGATCTCATTTAATTCATCCAGGGCAAAGACTGGTTATCTGGGTTAAGGAAAGCTAATAATTTATCAGGCGGAAATTCGCCGGGAGTAGGACAATGACAAAACAGGAAATCGTAAATATCGTATCAGAAGCCACAGGGCTTACCAAAGTAGAAACAGAAACTGTCATGAATGGGGTCATGGGGACCATTATTGATTCCCTGGCCAATAATGATCGGGTAGAACTTCGTGGGTTTGGCACCTTTGGCATCAAGCACCGGATGCCAAAAAAGGCTCGAAATCCCGGAACGGGCGAACCAGTTTACCTTCCCGAACGATACGTACCAACCTTTAAACCCAGTAAATTGATGCGGTCACGCGTGAATGAACTCATTAATAAATAAACGGATAACAAATGCCAAGCGGTAAAAAAAGAAAAAAGAAAAAGATGAACACGCATAAGCGGAAAAAGCGCCTGCGTGCCAATCGCCATAAGAAAAAGAAATAAATTATGAGCCGGTTTATCTATTCGGCCGCCTTTTTTATCTAACGCCCCAATGGGGAAACACCATCTGACCTATGCCTGAAATTCAGAATCAATATACCGTATCTGAACTGAATGCGCAGATACGCCACCTATTGGAGGGATCTCTCTCTGATATTTGGGTCACGGGTGAGATTTCCAATTTTCATCATCATCCGTCTTCCGGGCATATGTATTTCACGCTGAAGGATGGCAGCGGTGAACTTCGTTGTGCCATGTTCCGTGGGAACAATGAGTATTTAAAATTCAAGCCCAGTAATGGCATGGAGGTTCGTGTGTTCGGTTCTGTTTCTGTGTATGAGCAGCGGGGGCAAGTCCAACTGATTATATCGCGCATGCAACCTGCTGGAATGGGAGACCTGTTTAAAGCGTTTGAAGTACTGAAAAAGTCTCTTTATGAAGAAGGGTTGTTTGATTCAAAACATAAAAAGCCCATCCCGAGATTTCCGAAGAAAATTGGTGTGGTTACCTCCGGGTCTGGCGCCGCCTTACGGGATATTCTGAATGTGTTGGAAAGGCGGGCGCCCCATGTAAATATCATTGTTCGTCCCACCCAAGTTCAGGGGGATGGATCTGCAAAAGACATTGCGAATGCCGTCATGGAATTCAATGAATTAGGTAATGTGGATATCATTATCACAGGACGCGGTGGCGGTTCTATCGAAGACCTTTGGGCCTTTAATGAGGAAATCGTAGCCCGGTCAATTTTTGAATCGGCTATCCCAATCATTTCTGCTGTGGGCCACGAAACGGATTTTACCATTGCTGATTTTGTTGCGGACCTACGAGCACCCACGCCCTCGGCAGCAGCAGAATTGGCCAGTATTTCTGCTGATGATATTCAATCTTCTTTGTCAAAGTTTGGAAATACGCTTGCCCGCTCACTGAAAGGAATCATACAACGGGCATGGATCCGCATGGATCATTTGGAGAACCGAACCACGCTCCAACAACCCCAAAAGAAAATCCAGAGACAAATCAAAAAATTAGCCCAACACCACCAGCGAATAGTTCATGGAATGGATGTGACCCAAACACATTTTCTGGAAAAAACAGAAGCATTGGCAAAGCAATTGGTTGGACTTGGTCCTAAGCAGGTGTTGGACAGAGGCTATTCCATCGCATTTGATCCATGGGGTGAAATCATACGCAAATCCACGGATGTGAACATTGGCGAAACATTTACACTTAAAACAGGACAGGGATCGCTGGATGCTGAAAAAACATCTGATCATCCCGAACTCTAAAACCCGAAATTTTATGATGACAAAAAAAGAAAATCAACTTTCATTTGAAAGCGCATTAGAACGGTTGGAATCTCTGGTTGAAAAAATGGAATCCGGGGATGCCACACTGGAGCAAAGCCTGGCATGGTTTGAAGAAGGAATGGGACTCATTAAATCCTGCCAGAATCAATTGAAGCATGCGGAACAAAAAGTGCAGGCATTAATCAAAAATAGTGAAGGTGAAATCACCCTGAAGGGTGCTGAATGAACGCACCGAAAACATTCGGTATTTGGGGGAATACAGAGAAGGATTCCTTTTGGGAAACACTTCCAGAAATTCTCGCCTGGGCGGATAAAAATGGAATGGGTGTGCATTTAACCACACGTATTATTGGGGATGAAAATTGCACCGATAAAAATCTGCCGGCCATCAAATCTAAAGATGATATCGGTTCAATGGATTTCATGCTGGTGTTGGGAGGCGACGGGACATTTCTCTCCTTAGCACGAGCCATGGAACACCGGGAAACACCAATCCTGGGAATTCATTTGGGCGATCTTGGGTTTCTTGCGAAAGTGACAAAAGCCGATCTATTTTCACGCTTAAACCAAGTTGCAGCCGGTGATTTTATTATGGAAAAAAGAATTCTGGCCCGGGCACTGATCCGAAAAAATGGGCATACAATTCAACATATTGGATTAAACGATTTTGTGTTGAGCAATGGGGAATCTCACCGCATGTTAAGTGCCACGGTAAAGGTGAATGATCATTTGGTAGGCAATTATAAAGCCGATGGCTTGATCATTTCAACACCCACAGGATCTACGGCTTATTCCTTATCCGCCGGCGGACCTATTGTGACACCAACTGTGGATTCGTTGGTGATTACACCAATTTCTGCCCATACCTTAACATCACGGCCGTTGGTGGTTCCAGCAGACTCCAGAATTGTATTGGTATTTCCCGAAACAGATGATTCAATACTCTTTATAGCCGATGGACAAATCCATGAAACCTTGGATCCATCCTGTACAGTTTCAATTACAAAATCTGATTATGAGATCAATCTGATCGATTTTAAAGATTGTGATTATTTCCAAACACTGCGGACAAAAATGGGCTGGGGACGACGTGGTGAAGGGTAACTGGTGAGATGTGGTGATTTATTTTATTTTTTCTTTTTATACAGGTGGTCTGTTTCCACAATGCCCTTCGAGAATACTTTCCGGATACCCATTCTTAAAGAAGTATCAAATCGCAAATAAAGATCCCGGATCTTCTGGCTTGGCCTGCCCCTGAAAGAGGTTACATGAAATTGTTCATTGGCTTTTAATGGGGAATCAGAAAAATAATAATTTGATACACAGCACCTAGACCCTTCATGCGTGACGGGACTCACGGAATGCCAGGAAGCATCATGTGTTGCCATGACCACCAAGCGATTGAATTTGCTGTGAATGGTGGTCTGTTCGTTTTTCACACCCCTGGCCAAATTTCGAGATTACCGCCAAAATCCAACTCCCAATTCGGCGTCACATAATACAATAAATTGAAAACGCGCCACTTGTTTCTGTCCTTATCATGGGAATTATCTAGATGCGGATTTAAGAACTGATCTTTGCCCATGCTTGAAATTCCGCCAGCATACAAATGTTCATCCGGATACAAAGAGTCTATACCACAAACTTCTTGGATGAATGAAACAATCCGTTTATCCTGGAACGCATAAACGGCCTCTTCCAGAATAGGTTCATATTGATTCAATTGCGCTGCCACATACTTGAACTCCCGCAAGTCTTTTCTCTTTTTCATGAATTCCAGTTTTGGGAAAGATGCATAAATGGAATCCGCTATTTCTCCTGGAAGTAAATTATCTATGAAAAAATGCCCAATGGAGTCCTTCGATTTATTATAGGATTCGGAGACGGAATATTTTTCCTGCTGGAGTCGGAACAAAATGTGATTGGCTAAATATTGTCTATTCATTTAATTATAGAAAGGGTGATTTTATCTATACAATTTATCACCCCAAAATGGCATATGTTCCCCGTCGTTAAATGTTGGGTCAATTGCATAATCACCTATAATTTTAATAAATAATAATTCATTCCAAGGGTTGAGCTTAGTTGATGAGCAATACAGAGTGTAGCGTAGTGAAACAGCGTATTAACTGGTCAGCTGCAGTGATTTGTTAAAAGGCATTATTATATACGCTTTGATAATGATCAACTTCTGGTAATGGTCCATAAAAATGGTGTAAGGATTTCCGTCGTTCCTGATATTCTTTTGATTCCCTGGAGCCCTCTGTATGATCATCAAGAGTTTGCCAGTTTACAAGCAATATGTAGTGATTTATAATTTCTATGCATTTTTGTAGCTGATGAGAAATATAACCGTTAAAATTAGAAATAATATTTTTTGCTTTTTCAAGGGCAGCATCTAATATTTTTCTTGTTTTGGTTTAACATCAAG
>ENA-ORDI01001387-ORDI01001387.1-marine-metagenome-genome-assembly--contig:-NODE-1387-length-13409-cov-2.442919_pt1 | contig 13409 bp, 14 predicted proteins | sample MGYA00248628_ERZ508525 | MGnify/ENA primary metagenome ERZ508525 (study PRJEB26195, sample SAMN05422138) | marine metagenome | isolation source: East of Porto Seguro, South Atlantic Ocean | place...
TTATTGCCGTTATTAGAAGAGTTTTAAAAGTTGTTTTTACAACAACATTTTATAATCGCATCTTTACCAAACAATCAACAAATTTGAAATTCATTAATCCAAGAGTAAGAAGAAACTGGAGAATTTAATTTTAATGAATAACTAAAATTATCAATTACAATTACTTCTTAATTTAATAATATTATTATTTTGTCTATGCAACTTTCTATTGTAATACCTGTATTCAATGAAAAAGATAATATTGGTTTACTGGTAAGAGATATTTATGAAAAATTAAAAAATATTGGCTTTCGAGTCAAAATTGACTTGAGAAACGAAACAATAGGTTCTAAAATCCGCGATCACACTTTAAAAAGAGTACCGTATTTTATTATTGTTGGGAACCAAGAGGTTAAACACGATCAAATATCAGTTCGCACTCAAAAAGGAGATGATTTGGGGACCATGGAATTTGATCAGTTCGTCACGAATTTAACCACAGAACTGACTGATAAAAAGTAAATAGCAATAAACCAAGGAGGTAAATTATCGCTGCAAAAAAAAGAATCAGAAGAAATGAACAAATTAAAGCTTCTGAAATTCGATTAATTGATCTAGATGGAAGTCAAATAGGTATTGTAACGATCGATCAAGCAATGGAAATAGCCAAAAATAAGGAAATGGACGTTGTTGAAGTCTCTCCAAATACCACGCCACCGGTCTGCAGAATAATGGATTATGGCAAGTATATTTTTGAACAAAAAAAGAAAACCCAAGGATCAAAAAAGAAACAAAAAATAATTCATGTTAAGGAAATTAAGTTTAGACCTCTGATAGAAGACGGCGACTACAACGTTAAATTAGGAAAAATTATTAATTTTTTAGAACAAGGCGATAAAGTAAAAGTCTCCCTCAGATTTAGAGGTCGAGAGATGAGGCACACTGAACTTGGGGAAAACCTTCTTAATCGAGTTTGCGGAGACATTAAGAATGTCGGTTTAATAGAACAGGAAGCAGAATTCGAAGGGAGACAATTAATCATGGTGGTAGCACCTAAACACAATTAAAGGCCGTTTCAATAGGGAACTAATAAATATGCCAAAATTAAAAACAAACAGGGGAGCTGCCAAAAGATTTAAGAAAACTGCGAGTGGTAAATATAAAAGAAGGTCATCGCATATGAGTCACATTCTTACTAAAAAAAGCAGTAAACGAAAAAGACATCTTAGATCATCAAAACTTATATCTGGCGGTGATTTAAAGAGTGTAAAAAAACTATTACCTTACAGTTAAAGGTCAGGAAAAAATATGGCAAGAGTAAAACGAGGCGTAACATCTCATGCTAGGCACAAAAAAGTTCTAAAAAAAGTCAAAGGACAGTACGGTGCTAGAAGCAAACTTATTAAGGTTGCAAAACAAGCTGCAATCAAAGCTGGGCAATACGCATACCGGGACAGACGAAAAAAGAAAGGTCAATTTAGATCGCTCTGGATTATAAGAATCAATGCTGCAGCAAGACTGTCTGATATTTCTTATAGTAAACTCATGCACGGTTTAAAGGCAGCAGAAATTGATGTTGATCGAAAGATATTAGCTGACTTAGCTGTTAATGATGCCGAAGCTTTTAAGGCACTCGCAGACAAAGCAAAACTTGCTTTAGAAAAGCTATAATGACTGTTAAATTCCTTCTCAATATGACTGAGGAATTCAAATGACAGTTATTTTATCAGACCTTCTAATTACAGCACTTAATGAGATTAAAGACAGCAAAACACTTGCTGGTCTTGATGACATTAGAGTCCACTATTTAGGCAAAAAAGGGAAGATCACCACTCAACTCAAATTATTAGGATCAATGGATCCAAACGAAAAACCTATATTTGGTCAAGAAATCAATGCAACTAAAAAACGAGTTGAAGACGAACTTCAACTTAAAAAGGCAGAACTAAAAAAATCAACCATAGCCAAAAATATTGAAACCAGTTCGATTGATGTCACGTTACCGGGTAGGGCATATTTATCAGGATCTATACACCCAATTACTGCCACATTAATGGAAATAGAAAATATTTTTTTGAGTGCTGGGTTCATGATAAAAGATGGGCCAGAAATTGAAAATGAATACTATAACTTTTCAGCGCTGAATATCCCAGAAAATCACCCTGCAAGAGCCATGCATGATACTTTTTATGTTGGCTCGGATCTTTTACTCAGAACACACACTTCACCAGTACAAATTAGAAGTATGGAAAAAGAAGGCGTTCCAATTAAAGTAATTGCACCGGGGAAGGTGTATCGACGAGATTCCGACTTAACCCACATCCCTATGTTTCATCAAGTTGAAGGACTGGTTATTGACCAAGGCATTAACTTCAGCCACCTCAAAGGTATATTGCATGGATTTATCAATTGTTTCTTTGAAAAAGAGCTAGAGCTAAGATTTAGGCCATCTTATTTTCCATTCACTGAACCTTCGGCAGAAGTTGATATATTGTCTGAAGATGGAAAATGGCTGGAAATACTTGGATGTGGAATGGTCCATCCCAAAGTTTTAGAAAATCTTGATCTTGATTCAGAAATATATACTGGATATGCCTTTGGTATGGGAGTTGAACGGTTAGTAATGCTGAAGTATGACATTAAAGACATTCGAGTATTCTATGAAAATGACTTAAATTTTATAAGTCAATTCAACTAGTAAGATGCAAATACCTACAGAATGGATAAAAGAGTTTTGTGGAATTGATGCCACAAACGATCAAATGGTCAATCAGTTAACAATGGCTGGTGTCGAATGTTGTTTTTTAGACTCATCAACTCAAGAGATTCTGGACTTATCACTTACCCCTAATAGAGCAGATTGTTTCAGCGTTGTGGGAATTTGTAGAGAATTGGCAGTACTTAATAATCTTAATATTAAAACTGATAAACACGACGACTTAGCAATTCACCATCAAGGTGAAATGAACATTGATATAGAATCCCCAAATGATTGCCCGGTATTCATGACCAGAATCATCAATAATATTGACATCAATAGAGAAACACCTGATTGGATGATAAAACGCCTGGAAAGTAGCGGATTTAAATCAAATAATATTATTGTCGACATTACCAACTACGTCATGCTGGAAACTGGGCAACCGCTTCATGCTTATGATTTGAGTAAAATAGACTCCAAAATCAAAGTTAGAAGAGGGTATAACAATGAAAAAATTACCCTCTTGGATGAAACTGTCAAAAAAGTTAATAAGACTTTTTTGTTAATAACCGATAACTCCAAAGCTCTTGGTATAGCAGGTATTATGGGTGGACAACATTCGGGTATTTCTGCTGATACCGAAAATATAGTTTTAGAATCCGCATGTTTTAATCATAAAACCATCATGGGTCGATCTAGAATGTTAAACCTCCATACTGAATCAGGTTTACGGTTTGAACGAGGTGTAGACCCGTTAATTCAAAAACATGCGATTGAAAGAGCAACCCAGTTAATTAATGAATACTCTGATGGTCAGAACGGCCCCATTAGCGTAAAACAAGATGATGAATCTATCCCCCTCAAACAACCTATCATGCTCCGGAAAAAAAGAATTCATCAAATTTTAGGGATCACAATTGCAAATTATAAAGTTCATGAAATTCTAACTAAGCTTGACATGCGAGTAGCGGAACAAGAATACGGCTATAGTGGTTGGTTGGTTACGCCTCCTTCTTTTCGTTTTGATATCAGTGAAGAATGCGACCTTATAGAAGAGCTTGCCAGAATCTATGGATACCAGAACATTGATGAAAAAAATGAAATACAAGAAACTACATTGTTCAACACGACGAAAAGATCAACAAAAATTAACCGCATCAACAATGTCATGGTTAGTCGCGGTTACTCAGAGGTAATCAACTATAGCTTTATTAGCCCCTCGATGAATATTATGATGGGAACAGACTCAAAAACGATTGATATTAAAAATCCACTTTCAATCGAAATGTCTGTTATGCGAACCTCACTATTACCAGGATTATTGCAGAATCTTATGTACAACTTACAAAGACAACATGAAAATATTAAATTATTTGAATCGGCAAAAATCTTCACTCACAACGATAAAACAAATAGAGAAAATGATGTAATTTCTGGAATCAGTTACGGCTCTAGAACTAAAGAACAATGGGGCCTGGAGTCAAATCCTATAGATTTTTATGACGTAAAAGGAGATCTTGAGATGTTGTTCTCATCTTTAGAAATTAATGATCAAGTTGAATACATAAAGGATTCACACCCAATGCTTTGCCCAGGTAAAAATGCCAAAATTGAGTTGGACGGTATAACAATTGGTCATGTTGGGGAACTTAGTCCTGAGCTCATCATGGAGCTAGATTTAGTTCAAACTCCCATCTTATTTGAAATTGATAAAGAGCACCTAAAACTGCCTAACCAAATGAATTATCAGGACCATCCGTACTTTCCTTCTTCACGGAGAGATATTTCCTTACTGATCCCTGAAAATCAAGAAACATCAGCTATCTTGAAAACAATTCAACGGCTGGAAATACCTATACTCAAAAACGTAATTATCTTTGATGTTTATAAAGGAAAAAATATAGAATATGGGCGAAAAAGTGTGGCTTTAGGGTTGATTTTTCAAGCAAAATCACGCACTCTAACCGATGAAGAAATTGACAGATACATGTCAAATATCAAAAGACAGATCGTCTCAAATTTCGAATTAAAAATAAGATAATAAGTAAATGACACTGACAAAAGCTGACATCGTAGAAAACTTAAATAATGAAATTGGTCTCAATAAAAGAGAAGCAAAAGAACTGGTTGATATGCTCTTTAATGATATTAAAAATCTTCTGTCTGAAGGACATGAGGTTAAACTTTCTGGATTCGGTAACTTCCAATTAAGAGACAAATCGTCTAGACCAGGGCGCAACCCTCGAACCGGTGAAGATGTTGAAATATCAGCTAGAAGAGTTGTTACTTTTAAATCCGGGCAAAAACTAAAGGAATCAGTGAAAACATTAACCAATGAGTCTGATTGAGCAACAACTTCCCTCTATCCCTGGTAAACGTTATTTCACCATCAGTGAAGCCAGTGGATTGTGTGAAGTAAAGCAGCATGTCTTACGATATTGGGAACAAGAATTTTCACAGCTTAGACCAATCAAACGCAAAGGCAATCGGCGATATTATCAAAGACACGATGTTCTTTTAATCCGTCAAATCAAAGAATTACTCTACGATAATGGATACACCATTTTAGGTGCAAAACAGAAATTAAACGCAGACGAGAATTCCAAACAAACCAAAGAATCGGCATTTAAAGAAATTGAACAAGAAGTCCAGGAATTAATAGATATTCTTGACTAAAATCTACTAGAAAAACGGGACGTAGCGCAGTTTGGTAGCGCACCTGAATGGGGTTCAGGGGGTCGGAGGTTCAAATCCTCTCGTCCCGACCATTAGAGCTTAAATAAACCCTACTTAATCTTTGGTGTGGCCGTTTATAACCCTTGATATTTGTCTTCTCGAATACCCCGTGTCAGCTGCAATGGCATCGATGGGCCAATTCATTTGGTTTAATTTTAAAACCCGAAGGTGTCTATTTTTAACTGTTTCTGTCCTCTTGTTAGTTACTTGCAGCAGCTTGTCTATAGACTCTATCAGAATTGTATTATATGCCTCGTTACTGGATTTTGAGCAATAATCCCACAACATCATTAAGTTATAACAAGCATCTTCAGCATCATCTTTGGTTAAGGCTTTCCTGATGAAATGTGTCCTAAAAATAATATGGGATGCTTCTTTTAATGCCGGGTCTATTGAAGTCTTATTTAAAAAATTCTGTATTGATTTAAGATCTGCATTAACGCCATAAGTTCCAAGCACTAATCCTGCTTGAAACTCCAACTCTCTCAAAACATTTTCTACTAGATTGTTCAAAATAAAATATCAATCTAAATTGCAATTAAAACCATTATAATTATTTAAACAAGATTTAAACTCAAACATCAAATGAAAAGTAAAAATGCATTCATCATTCTATTAACCGCAGTTAGTCTACTTTTTGCAACATTAATTATAGATTTTATACTACCGATATTCTGGGCAATAGTTTTGGCAATCTTATTTAGTCCAATTAACCAGTACCTTGGAAACAAAATAAACAAACCCGCTTTAACAAGTTTATGCACAATCGTTTTAATTTCCCTCCTGGTTCTGGCTCCATGTTTTTTTCTAATGACAGCTGTTGCAGACGAAACTCTAACCATTGTTAGAGAAATTGAAACCGGTGAAATAAACCTTGAAAAATTCTTAATTTCTATTTCTCAACTACTTCCAGCATTAACAGAAAGACTCGACACATTGGGCTATGACACCAATGCGTTAATAGGGCAAGTAAACAATATTGTTCTAGGTACCAGTCAATATGCGCTGTCTTTAATCATGAGCATTGGCGAGAACATATTAAGATTCCTGTTATTAACCTTTGTAATGATCTATCTATTGTTCTTCTTTCTAAAAGATGGTGATCAGATCATCACCAAGTGTGTAAATGCATTTCCTTTAGAAGACAACCAAGAGAGGTTTTTGATAGAAAAATTTAAAAACGTCACCAAAGCTACTGTTAAAGGAACCATTATAGTTGGAGTTGTTCAGGGCATCATCGGTGGGGTTATCTTCGCACTGTTAGATATTAAGGCAGCTGTCCTCTGGGGAGTTTTAATGGCTTTTTTTAGTATTCTACCCAGTATTGGTACAGCTATAATTTGGTTCCCAGCAGCTTGCATACTATTTTTTAGTGGTGCGTGGTTAAAAGCCTTAATACTCTTACTAGTAGGTGTTTTTATTATCGGTCTAATTGATAATTTCTTGAGGCCGTATTTAGTAGGCAAAGAAACCCAATTACCTGACTATCTAATTCTACTAACCACACTGGGTGGGGTCAGTCTGGTAGGATTATCTGGATTTGTAATAGGACCAATAATAGCTGCATTGTTTATAACATTATGGTCGTTATTAAAACTAGATCAAAATACATAAATCAAAAAGATGCAACAAGAAGCCCTATGTATAGCCTTTGAGTCCATTGTAGGCAAGCAGAATTGTATTACCGACCCTGAGATTATTAAAACATACCTTGAAGATTGGAGAGGAATCCATGTAGGATTTACTCCAATTGTTCTGCTTCCAAATTCCACTCAATCTATCTCACAAATTATGAAAATCTGCTTTGACAATAATATTGGGGTAACACCTCAAGGGGGTAATACCAGTTTGTGTGGTGCCAATATACCTCATTCAACAAAAGATCGCCTGGAGATTGTCATCAACAGTTCAAAAATGAATCAAATCCTCATTGAAAACGGATTTAGAATTTTACACCAATGGGGTGATTATTACCGAACGCCTCTGGGAGAGGGCAGTAAACTGCAAATTTATGATGTATGTATAGCCTGAATGCAAAATCAAATTACGACGATATTTTTTGATTTATTTGGTGTGCTGCTGGGTATTGATCAATCCGTTGTGGTTCAATATTTATCAAAATTGACCAATACTCCCTACTTTAAAACCCGTGAAATTACCATGGGTGAACCCTTTATGCGCCTTGAAAGGGGTGAAATTAAATTTGAAGAATATGTCAAAGCTGTCCGTAATACGCTTCCAAACGGAGACCGTATAAACCCTGATAGTCTGAGGAATATTTGGATGAATTCCAAGATTGGGGAGATGCCTGCTGTTTCCTTATTGAATAAACTGCTAATTAACTATAATGTTTGGGTAATATCGAATACTACTGAATCACATATAAAAAGTCTGAAATCACAATTTAATTTTCTTGAAAAAGTAAATGGTATTGTCACATCCGAAAGAGCGGGGGTGCATAAACCACATACAAACATTTTTAAATTTGCTCTTGCTGAAGCTAATTGTGATGCGATAAATGGTCTATTTATTGATGATAGCTACAGCAATACAGAATCTGCTGAAACCCTTGGAATTATTTCACATCATTATACTGATTTTGATGGACTGGTAAGTTTTTTACAAAAAAATCTTGAAATTTGATAACGGAAGGTTTTGTGTGTAATTTACACATATATCATCTTTTAATTATATGTCAGACAAAAAGAGAAAATTAGTTGCTATAGTATATACAGACATTGCCGGCTTTTCAGCATTGTCCGCTTCTGATGAAAATCGTGCTATTGAACTGGTTAATGTCCAGCGGGAACTTATTCAGCCAATTATAGATTCCTATGCCGGAACTCTACATAAGGAAATTGGAGATGGTTTTTTATTAACCTTTCCCACCGTCACTGCCGCAGTAGAATTTGGGATAGATTTTCAGAGAGCTATAAAACACCACGATGAACTAAAAGTACGCATTGGTATTCATGAGGGCGAAGTAACTGTTCAGGAAAATGATGTATTTGGGGATGATGTAAATGTGGGCGCCCGCATAGAACCTTATTCGCCTGTGGGCGGAATTGCTATTTCAGAAAAAGTGAAATTGGAAATTGGCAGTTTGCCAGAATATCAAACCGAATATATTGGTGAACCCGAATTAAAGGGAATATCACAACCTATAAAAATTTATTGTATTTCCTCTCATGGTTTGCCTTCCCCAAAAAAATCTGTCAGAAAGGGTTCCGTTTCTGAAGAACGGAAGGGGTTTAATTTTAATATTTTAAGTATTACTGGAATTTTACTAACCGTAGTTGGCTTCGCTTTCTGGGCTTGGTATGGTTTTGGAAGTATTTCTCAAGGCCGGGAAATTGATAATAAAATATTTAAATCCATAGCTGTATTATATCTGGAGAACCTTTCAAATGATTCAGAGGGTGAAAACTGGTGTGCGGGGATAACTGATGGAATTATAACCTCCATTTCTAAACTGGGAATATTTGATGTAAGGTCCCGAACAGATGTTGTTCAGTTCCGCAATAAGCTTACTACACATGATCAGATTGGTGAAATACTGGGGGTGGATGCCTATATTACAGGCAGCCTTCAAAAAGTTGGAGAAAAGGTTTTTGCCAATATTTCATTAATTGATACCCGAAACGGTGTCAATATCTGGGCAGAACGTTTCGAAAAAACAACCAGTGATATTTTTAATATTCCTAAAATAATATCCAAGGAGATATCCCATGCACTGGGTGCTGATATTTCTCCAGAAATTTTTTCTACCTCAGCTTTTAAGGGATCAGATGATACAGAAACATTATCGCTCCTGGGAAAAGGAATAAATTTATTGGATTCAGGAAAATATGATAAATCCATAAAAATATTTGATTCTCTTCTGGTATCAGAACCAGATAATAAACATGCCCTCTATTCCAAGGGGCAGGCTCTTGAGAATAAGGGCAATTATGCGGCGGCTATAAAGTCTTATGAATTAATATCAGCAGATAGTACATCATTATCCCGATTAGGGCAGGTTTGGAAACATCCTGATGTCGAAGAAATTGATAATATAGACTTCTACGAAAAGGTTTTGATTTCTGAACAATTAAACATTCAAATTATTTTATCTCGAAACTTTAACACCAACTCAACCGAAATTTTCTCATTGGATCTAACTACCAATAAAGAACTTTGGGCGAAAACGTACCGATTTACGGGTATTAAGCCTAAAATTGTTGGGGACAATCTTGTTCTTGCATCCTCAACTTCTGGCAAAATGGAGGCTACAGTATATGTTCATAGTCTAAAAACCGGAAGGATGATTTTTTCTAAGGAATTTTCAAAACGCCATAAAAGTGAACGGGTACTTATTTCCGTTATGAAAGGTGAAGATCTTAATGATACTAAATACAATGATCGGGTTTTTCTCAATATACGAAGGGATGATACCTATAATGTCATTATGCTGGATTTAAATGAAAATATTGTTCAATGGGAAAAATCCTTTCTGCTGGAGACTGTATCAGAAGGTGATGCGCTTATATATTTAATCGAAGAAGAGAATAAACTTTATGCCCTGCACAAAAAGGGAGTCAACTATTATTTTTTCCGAGTAAGTGATGGAACTCAGATATGGGAAGGCTCTCTTTCCGATAAGGATGAAAATCTTTTTGTGCATAACAATAAATTTTATATTTATTCAAAAAATCATAGCAGTATAAAATTAAAAGATCTTTTTTCGCAAAATATTATCGGTGATTTTGAAGCTGGCGCACCTGTGCTGTCTGTGTTTTCTTTTAAAGAAAATGTCATTTTCCAAACAAAACATAGTATTTCTTCATTAAAAACATATAAACCATTTCTCCGCAGTATTCACAATTGGACGGTTGAAATTAATAAAGATGACCTGATTCGTTATACTTTGGGAATTAATAATAATATTTTTGCACTTACCAGATCGGGGGATTTATATTGTATTAATGCTTCTAACGGTCATATAATTCATATAAATAATTTGGATTCCTATGATGATTATAAATTTCGTACTGATTGGTCATCGAAGGTCTTTGTGTTATATACCGATGGGTTTTTAACTGGATTAGACCCCCATAATGGGAAGATTTTGTGGAAAATTCGGGAAGTCAACCTTACAAATCCTGCCAACAACATTCAGTTTACCGATAATAAGCTGATCGTTTTTAAACGTATGGAAAAAGATGAAACCCTTCTTATAAAAACCTATAACCGCAATACCGGAGCGCTTTTGTGGATTGCCTATGAACATTTAGAAACCGGCAAGCCTAGAAAAGAATATCGGCATCAGGTCTATTCCCATAAAAATCAATCTATTTATATTGGCGTTAATGATGGAGCTATTTATTCTCTTGATTTGTCATGGAATCCAGACAAAAATTACATATCCAAGACAGATTTATTTAACCGCCTTGCATTTTGTCATATTAAACTAAATCAATATGCTGAATCTGAAAACATCTTAAAGCAGATTGTGGGAGTTTTGGATCAACAAAATGAAAGGGCATATTTACAGTTGTCTGAATTATATTTAAGCCAGGATAATATAAATGAATATATTCAAGCCCAGGCTGAATACTATGAACTGGTTCAGTATGATGATCTGAAGCGGGGAAAAATAGAGAGTGATTTAATACGCTATGGTAATTTACAATGGGTTAATAATTTTCGTAATGAATACACCTTTGCTGTTAATTTACAAGATAATAACCTCACCGCCATTGGCAGATGTGAGCGGGACTATGGCTGTACCATTTCAGCCTTCAGAAAACAATCCGGTGTAAAATTGTGGGAAAAATTTTACCCTGAATTTGAAAGGGTAATATATAAATCAGAAATAAATGCTGAATTTGTAATTGTTGGCGTTGATACTGAATCAGAAGTTCATATATATAAACTGATTTTTTTGGATACCACAAGCGGATCAATCAAAGCAGAATATCCATTAATGGAAGAGCCCGAAGGAGAAAATTATCTTATCTGGGCATTATATCATTTTGACAACTTATATCTGATAGATTCTGTAATAGAAGATGTTCGCAGCCTCACAGCAATAGATGATGAAACCTATGCTGAGATTTGGGTAAAAGAATATGAAGAAAACCGTCTACTTCGGGGAAAACCCATTGATATAATTCAATATAAAAACAATATTATAATTCCTCTCTCAGAAGAATTACAATCCGTAAATTTATCCTCCGGCGCTGTAGAGTGGACCTACGATTTCACTGACGATTTTGAGGGAATTGAATACCTTAATCAGCACGGATTAAACAAGAACCGCCTAGCTTTATTATCGGAGGATGATGAGTTTATTGTAATAAATCTTTACAATCAAGAGGTGGTTATAAATGAAGATGTCAATTTTGAGGAGCCGGTGATAATTAAATATTTGGATGGGCAGCAAATTCTGGGTTATAATTATTCCGGGTATATTGTACGCTTTGACATTGGTGAAGAAGGCGCGGGAAAAGCCTGGTCATTAAACCTGAATAATATTGAAACAATTACTTTATTAGACGGCAATATCTATGTCTTCAATTCTGGTGATTTTTCTATTGGGAAGTTTAATCGGCTTAATGGTAAAAAAATAGATGAAATTCAGTTGATTTGGCAGCCTGAAGATGTTTTTTATAATAACAATCCCCATTAACTTCAATAAAACCTTCAGGGCATTCTGCTCCCCATGCAATAATTAGTAAATATCCAATTAGAAATAGGTTTTTCAAGGTCATATATATTATATAATTTACAATTTTTAAATGAGAGTTTGAAAAATATTGAATTAAGATTATGATAAATTCAATTTTATTTAAAAGCAAATTGTAACAATATATTACCCCTGTAAAAAATAACCACTATTTATCCGTATATTTTCGACTATGAAAAAGTTGGGATCATTTATTGTCGTTTTAGTTATATTCTTGGTAGGGGTCTGGTTTTTAGATAAAAACCCCCAGATCAAGGACCGGTTGCCTGTACCTACCGAATTTGTAGAGAAAAAATCCAAACGCAAGGAATTTAAACAGCAGCGTAAGGAATATATGCAGCAGATGCACCGGGCACACCCCGATGATGATTGGAAAAAGATGGATGCGGAAACTCGAAAAATGCGTACTGATAAAGTTCAAGATTTACGGAAATCTCTCATAATCTCCGGTAATTGGAATTCGGAAAATAAACAAATTGAAAATATCAGTCGGGATATTAGTGGTTATTGGCAGGAACGGGGCAGTAATAATTTGGCTGGGAGAATTCTTACAGCTGATATAGATTGGGGAAACAACCTCATATACTGTGCTTCGGATGGGGGAAATATTTGGAGAGGAAGTTTAACTGGTGAAGACTGGACCTCTCTTACAGATTACCTGCAGATTAAGGGAATTCATATGCTGCGTCTTATAGAGTTTGACGGTACCCGGCGACTTCTAATTAGCAATGGTGACTATTTTTATTATACAGATGATGAAGGTATTACTTTACAGCTTACTAATGGATTAGATTTTCTATCAGGATGGGAAGGAAACTATTTAAAACGGGTAATAATAACTGAAAATAAAATCGTTTATCTACTAGCATCTGAAGGTACAGGAAACTGGAATAACGTGGGAACCATATATAAATCGACTGATCACGGAAGAAATTTTAATAAAATTCTCACTTTAGATACCAATGCAGGCATGTCCTCTAACCAAAGCTCTGATCATTATGATATTTGGACTTCTCGATATTTTCCAGGGTACGTCTACCTACTTCATAATGATGAATTTTACCAGATAAACAGTTCTGACCAATTAGAGTTTGTTTCGAATATCCCTGTTTCTGGAAGTGGTGAAAATATTTTGACTGGTGGCATGGGCTCTAATTATCCTTTTTTCTATGCCCATGTTGGAGGTCGAATTTATCAATCCATGAATGGAGGTAGCTCATGGATAGACCGTGGTGAAAGGCCCCAATGGTATTTTAATTTACAAAA
>ENA-ORDI01001388-ORDI01001388.1-marine-metagenome-genome-assembly--contig:-NODE-1388-length-13403-cov-3.895693_pt1 | contig 13403 bp, 10 predicted proteins | sample MGYA00248628_ERZ508525 | MGnify/ENA primary metagenome ERZ508525 (study PRJEB26195, sample SAMN05422138) | marine metagenome | isolation source: East of Porto Seguro, South Atlantic Ocean | place...
GTCTTCTGTTTTGGCGGTGACTTCCAGGCAATCCGGAAGTGAATCCGGATCCACATAAAGACTGTGATAGCGTCCTGCGCTGAAGGGGTTTGGCAACCCAGAATAAAATGAGTCTCCATTGTGAATAATCTCAGCAGATTTACCATGAACCGGATGCTCAAGAGTCAGCAATTTTGCTCCAAAATGTTCGGCAATGCCCTGGTGTCCGAGGCATACACCAAAAATGGGAATAGCCCGTGCGAGCGCCTCACCTACAAGTTCCGGCACATTTTGTTCGCTTGGAAAACCCGGACCCGGTGAAATGAAAAGCAAATCCGGAGCGACTTCGTCCAGCATCTTATATGGGAATCCGGAGCGGAGTGTGATAACTTTTGCACCGGTTTGCCTTACATAGCCAGCTAAAGTATGTACAAAACTATCCTGATTATCGACAAATAAAACAGTTTTTGCCTCACCTGTCTGGGGCAAATTTAAGTCAACAGAAGCAGACGGTTTTTTGCCCAAAGTCGCGCCTAAAAAAGCTGAAGCCTTGATGTGAGTTTCGCGTTCTTCTGTCGCCGGATCTGAGTCATAAAGCAATGTCGCGCCGGCACGCACTGTTGCCTGCCCGTTTTTAAGGTGAACTGTGCGCAAAGTCATTCCGGTGCTGACATAACCGTTAAACCACAAAAAACCGATACATCCGCTGTACCAACCACGCGGTGAATTTTCAATATTTTCAATTGTTTGCATAGCCGCCGGTTTTGGTGAACCGGTTACAGTGCACGCCCACATGTGAGTCAAAATTGCATCGACTGCATCCCTGTCTTTGTTCAAAACACCTTCCAAATGATCAACTGTGTGAATCAACCGCGAATAACGTTCCAGCAAGCGCCGACCTATTAAGCGTACACTGCCCGGCTCACAAATTCTGGCCATATCATTGCGGTCCACGTCAGTGCACATCGTAAGTTCTGATTCTTCTTTTTCCGAAGAAATAAGATCTTTGATCCGTTCAGCAGTTTCCATCGGATCATTACCGACCGGTACAGTTCCGGATATGGGACTGGTTTCAAAGCGATCTCCTTTTACACGTACATACATTTCCGGAGAAGCTCCAACCAGTTGTTCGGTTCCCATGTTGATCAAAAAACTGTATGGGCTGGGATTTTGTTCACAAATTCTTTTGAATAAAGTTGAGGGCTGTTCCGAAAATGCTGTAGAAAACACTTGCGACAGTACGACCTCAAAAAAATCCCCGCGCTGACAACCCTCCTGTATATTTGCCACTTTCTGCTCAAACTCACCAGCTGCGTGATCACACTTTATTTTTCCATCTGCTTCAGCTGAAACAACCGGAAATTCATCTCCCGTGTTCCACCAGCTTTCAGTCATACCGTCTGGAGTATCGATGTGATATTCTATTTTATAAGCCTCTTCCTTTTGCCGGTCAACAACCACCAATTCAACCGGTAAAAACAAATGGATATCTGTTTGTTCAGGATTGCGATTGTGTTTGGCTTCAATATTTTCAAATTGAAAAACCAAATCGTAACCAAATGCGCCATACAGTCCAAGATAAGGATCATCGCTGCGGAACAATTCAAAAATTTTACGTACCACAGAAAACACACTTGGCTGACGACTTCTTTCCTCTTCCGGAAAGAAATCCGGCCTCGGCTTCACCTTACCATAAATTTTTTCTGCTGGAAAATCCGGTGCATCCTCAAAAACCAGTGATTCAAGATGCGGATGATTCTGCAAAGCAGGTGCAATCAATTTCAGCAGACGTGTACCATTTGGATTGAGTGCGTTGATTTCAAACTGCTGTTTCCTGGCAATCAGTTCAAGCGCAGGATGTACAAAACCCAAATCCCAACGTGAATAACGGTCCGGAACTTCGTAATTACTGACAAAAAGCGCGCCTTTTTTGGTATCAATATATTGAAAAATTTTGTCGAGAGCATGTTCAGCATCCAAAGGAGTTATTCCCTTTTCGATTTTTACGCCGCCCTCAGTTGTAAATGTTGAGTTGTTCATGGTAAATGTTCAATGGATCACAGCCTGTTTTCAGGCAACTAAAAAATAGTGGCTTATTGTAACAGACCAGGATTTATCTGCAACATGCATCATACAGGGAGTTCGGCAGTACTTGTGCGCGATAAAACATAAAAAGCCTAGCTGTTTGCTATGTCACGGACGTTTCGCACAAACTCTTTGACTTTTGACAGATCTTTAATCCCCGGTTCGCTTTCCACACCACTGCATACATCAACACCCCATGGATTTACTTTTTTGACTGCCTCTGACACATTTTCAGGTGTCAGCCCACCTGCGAGAATCAGCTGCCCCAAACCGGACACGGACTCCGCCATTTTCCAGTTAATTGTTTGACCGGAACCTCCGTAGTGAGTTTTGCTGTAAGCATCCAGCAAAAATGTTTTCTGGCCGTAATCCTGAATTTGCTGCACCTTAAATTCCGGAGAAACACGAAAAGCTTTAAACCAGGATACTGACAGTTTTTTGCAGTGTTGAAGACTCTCATCTCCATGCAGTTGTGCCCAGTTCATTCCTGTTTCACGCATGATGCTTTCCAGCAAATCCGGGGATTCATTGACAAAAACCCCCACCGTTGTCACCGATTTCGGAAGAGCACTAACAATTTCCTGCGTTTTTTCCGGAGTAACGTAACGTGAAGAACCAGGCCAGCAATTTAGTCCAAGCCAATCCGCACCCAATTCAACACAATTTAAAGCCTGTTCACGACTGGTCAAACCGCAAATTTTAATTATTGGAGATGGAAAAGTGTAATTCGTTTTCATCAGCTTCTGGATTGGATTTTTTCAATTGAAACGCTATAATATGCTGTTATTCTAAGATACGAAGACTCATAAAACAAGCAGCGAATAATTCCAAATTAACCAATGTTGCTCAAAATTCTGCCTATACTTGGCATGAAGACACGTAGCCTGAATAAAATAAAAACAGTTGATCAATCTAAATTCGTGAAGATAACCGGCACAATAAATTATCCGAAAATGCGATTCAGCATAATTACTATTTTGCTGACAGTGCTCTGTTTTTTCCTGGCATCCTCTTCAGCGTCAGCCCAATGCTGGACCAGTGACTTGAGTGAAGAAGATCAGTTGGCAGTGGCACGTGAAACATTTGCGGATGGACTGTATTCTGCGGCAAGTGAAACCGCAAAATGTTATTTGGATAATTTTAAGAAGGGAGCAGCTCGTGAAGAAGTGTTTTTCCTGCGGGCAGAAGCTTTACGAAAAGGAGGTGATTTACAGGGATCAATAAAAGCCTATGATGAACTGAAAATAAATTATCCCCAGAGCATGTCTTATTTGGATAATGCCATGCTGCAACAAGGAATTTCTCTGGTCCTGAATAGGAAATATACTGCCGCTATTAAAATCCTGAATTCATTACTGCAAGATTATCCAGAATCCAAACTAAGGGATGAAGCTAACTATTGGCTGGGTTATGTAACTTCATATAATGCTGAACATTTCCGAAAAAAGAGTAAAAAAAAGGCCCTGCTGGAATATGAAGCTTCCACACAGTATTTCATTAATGGTGATCCAACAGGATTAACCCAAAAACAACAGCAGGAGCGTTGGTATTTAATTGGACGTGCATGGTGGTTTTTAGATGAGATCTCAAAAGCTGCTGATGCGTGGAATCAATATCTGAAACATTCAAAGTCAATCAAACCGGTTCAGGCTTTGAATCTCAAATATCAGTTAGCATCAAGGTTTCAGCAGGCAAAAATATATACAAAATCTGAAAGCTGGTTCGCAAGAATTGTTTCAGAACATCCGGACTCCAAATTGGCAGTATCGTCTACTTTTTGGCGTGCAGAAATGGCTTATGCAGCAGCACTTCAGCAAACAAAAACTGAGGATCTGGACCTAAAATCCATCAACCGCCTGGTGAAACATTACAGACTATACATTGACCACAAAGACAAAGAGCACCTGGCGCTGTCTTATTATCGAATTGGTGTTTTAGCACAAACCCTCCAGCCAAATGAAACCATTTCTGCATTTCGAAAATATTTAAGCACAAAGGACAAAACTTACGTAAGTGAAGTTCAGTACCGTTTAGCTTACCTCTATATTGAAAGCAAACAGCTAAAAAGGGCAATCGAGATCTTCAATCAATATTTAAGTACAAAGGACAAAACTTATGCAGATGAGCTACAGTACCGCTTAGGATACCTCTATCTTGAAACTAAACAGCAAAAAAAGGCGATCGAGACCTTTAATAAATATCTGACACGTGGCAATGCAAAACATAAAGTAGAAATCCAAATCCGACTGGGATACCTCTATATTGAATCTAAAGAATTAAAAAAGGCGATTGAGATCTTTAATCAATACCTGGCAAATGGTGACATGACACATGTCGCAGAAATCCAAATCAGGTTGGGTTATCTTTACATTGATACAAATCAGCAAAATGAAGCGATTAAGATATTTCAAAAATATCTCGCCAGTGGTAATACTGAACATGTTGCAGAAATCCAAATCAGGTTAGGTTACCTCTATCTTGAAAGCAACCAACAAAAAAAAGCGATTAAGATTTTTGAACAATATCTCGCCAGCGGAGCAATAGATCATTCGGCAGCAATTCAACTCAGGTTAGCGTACCTTTATGTTGAAAACAAACAAAATTTTCTGGCAATTTCTTTACTGGAACAAGTTCGTCTTCTTCCGGATTACCAGCAAAATTCCGAAATTCTGCAAACATTAATGGTGCTCTATCGAGACACTGTTTCCAAGGAAAAGTATGTACAATTTCTTTTGGGAGTCAGAAGTGATGCCCGGCTGGAAGAAAAGGAACTTCACGGATTTCAAACTCAGCTGATTCTTACTTATTATGAACAAAAAAAGTGTGAGAAACTGCTGGCAGAATTAAAGAACAAACCGGGCTATTTGCAAAATTCCAAGAATACAAATCAAGAGGAGTGGCAACATTTACTCTTCTTGAAAGGCAGTTGTTTGATTGAAACAAAAAGATGGGAAGATTCTCGTATTGTTTTCCGAAAAATACGTGAGACTGAAAAATATCGTGAGCAATCAATCCAGATGTTGTTGGAGGCACACAAACAGTTAGAAGACTGGAAGTCAATTACATGGGAATTTCAGGATGTGTTTGACAGAAAATCTCCTGTTTTGACAATTCCATATTTTCAACTTTGGATATTTGCGGCGCAACGTAGAACAGATTTTCAGCGTCTTGAGCGTATAAAAATTATTTTTGAACGCTGGAAAAAAGCATTTCCTGAAGATTCACAAAACTTAACACAGCTCAATCTATACATCTACAGCACTCGTTTGCAAGACTTGACCGCTCAGGAAAACTGGAAGGAGGTTTCAGCTCACATTCGTAAAGGGGTTAAGTCAGGAAACATCACCCTGAATGAACAATATTTTTCTCAACTTCTCTTTGCAGAACAAAAACTGGAAAATTGGGTCGGTGTTCTAAGTGCATATTCTCTCTTAAGCAAACATGCCCCGGAACGTGCAGAGAAACTGGATATACTGATCAGCCAGGCCAAAGCTGCTGAGAAACTTGGTGATAAAGAGCTTTCACTTTCGTTTTATCGAAAAGCCTTAAAAGCAAAACCTCAAACTGAAAAAGACAGAAAGAAACAGGATGAAATCAGTAAATTTCTGGCAGAGGGCGCTTTTCAAAAATGGATTGAACAGGAAGAATGGACGAAAGTCACTAAAGCCATCCACCAGGAAGTCCGGGCAAAAAAGAGAATCCTGAATGATCAAAATTTTGATCTGTTGCTCTATGCTGAAAAAAAGAAATCCGGAAACAAAAAATATAATGGAATCCTTGATGCCTATGCTCTGTTGGTAATTTATAACAAAAAAAAGCTAGCAATCGAAGCACAGATTGAGCGAGCAATAGCCGCAGAGAAGCTTGGGAAAAAAGAGCTTTCCATGCAATTTTATCGCAAAGCCTTGGAGGTTAAACCACAAACTGAAATGGATAAAAGCAAGCAAGATGAAATCAGAAACTTCCTGGCGCAAAGTTCTTTCCAAAAACTGATTGACCGTAAAGAATGGTCAAAAGTCACCAAGATAATTTACAAGGAGGTACAGGAAAACACTAGAACCCTGGATGACAAAAATTTTGAGCTGTTGCTTTATGCAGAAAATGAAAAACCCGGTAGAGAAAAATATAATGGGATACTTGATGCCTATGCTCTGCTGGCAATTCATGATAAAAAAAAGACGCATACTATTCAAGCGCAGATTGACCAGGGATATGCTGCTGAAAAATTAGGTGGTTATAAACGCGCAAAAGGATATTACAGAAGTGCTCTCAAAAAGGTGCCTGACAAAAATGTTGACCTGGTACTACAGTTAGTAGGAGAACTAACCCGTCTCTATGAGCGTTCCAAGGATTACGAATCTCTGGTACGTACCTACAAGCGTGCCTACAAAGTCCTGAAGAAAAGTTCACGCCCAAAAAAGGAATATCAAACATATGCCTATCTCATCGGCTACCATCAATCTTCTCACCTGAAACAAACTAAAACAGCCAGAATTTGGATGATGCGTGCAGATGGAGGCGGCGCCTCAACTCAGGAATTACAGGCGGCTTTCTGGGTGGCACAACTCGACCGTGAAGCAAATAAAAGGGATAAAGCACTGAAACGGCTCAAAGAGTTGGCAGGCAGGAAAATTTCGAAAAAATCGTCCATGTACGTTCAGATCCACTTTGAACTAGGCACATTGTATCATATCAAGGAAAAATGGAAATCCGCGTTACGGCACTATCGAATTGTGGCAAAGGCTCGTGCTCCGGCCAACTTAAAACAATTTCAAAAAGCAGCTAAACAAAAGGCTAAAGAGATCAACAATTATCTAAAATCTACTGGAGTTTCGCAGTGATGAAACTGTGGGTCATTCAGAGTTCTACAGCAAACAGCATGTCAGCTTTTTTCGGTTTTGCAAGGAACACACTAAAACAACGTGTGTGGCATATTTGCATGTTTGGACTGTTATCACTATTTGTGGGATTGCTGCCGTTTAAGGCATTTTCAGCTGAACCGTCTACGCTTAATAATATTACAGTAAAAGGCCAGGTGAGGCTCTCTTCCGGAACGGTGACATCTCCGGAAGGATTGGATGTAGTGTTATTGAAATTTGTACTCAATCCGGAAGGCGCGGTGACTCCTGTCGGACCACAATGGCGCGTTAAAACAAAAACGAACGGTAATTTTGAGTTCGTGAATGTCAACGCCGATTTACGTGCGGGTTATCAACTTGGAACTCGAGTCGAGGGGAAATTATACAGTTCAAAAATATTTTTTATAAAATCTGGAGAAACACTCATTGAAACAAACATATTAATTCCGGGCATTTCTACTGCAGTCGAAAAACTGGAAACTTCACAGGTGTCACTTGTAATTGAATCTGGATTAGGCACAGTTACAGTGACTGAAGTTCTGGTCTTAAGCAACTCCTCTTCAGACAGAATTGATACCAGACCACAGCCTCTGGTGCAGAACCTCCCCAAAGGAATAAAACATTTCCGCATGATGGACAATAAATCCCCAAACGCCGTGAAACATCAACTGGAGGAGAATGTTTTAAAAATAGAACATATTTTTCCTATTGGAACAACACAAATTATATATCAGTATATCCTGACCTCCTGGTTTGGCAGTTTGGAAATAAACAGGGAATTTTCCCACTCGTTGGATAAAGTCAGTGTTTTTACGCCAATCGATCGTTTGCAAATAAAGTCCGACGAACTTATTTTTTCCGGCAGACAGAGTTTAAATGAAACAACTTTTCTTTCATGGAAAAGCAGGGCTTCTGACTCGAATCAACTTAAATTCAAAATCAGCAATGTTCCGGAAACTTCGCTTCAGTATGCTGGTGTTTCAGGAGTTATACTGATTTTACTGCTTGGTGCAGTTACCCTGTTTTACCGGAAACGTTTAATAAAGAAAAACTAAAACAATAATACTTTCCGGAGAAAAAATATGACATTCGCCAAGGGTTCAGGTATTCCCGCTACAGACTGGCAAAATCCACAGACACGTCAAGCAATGTTAGCGTGTCTGATTTTAGTCCTGGCAGCGCTGCTCTATTACAACTTTTTGTTGACTCCAGAGTTGAAATTTAAACAGCAATTGACAACTCAGATTCAGCAAATTAAAGCAGGCCTGATTCGAGTACAAGCAGCAACCAAAAAATTCGAGCAAGAGAATAGTTTGCAATCTTTACAGGACAGAGAAAGCACCCTATCACAACTCTTGCCCAGCCAGTGGGAGCGTGCCGAACTTTTACGCCGGCTCACAAAGGCAATAATGCAAAATGGTCTGCAGTTTGAAGAACAGATCTTTGAAGAAAGCACCCCTCAAGCTCTGATTCAGACTCTGAAAATTCGGTTAAAATTGAGCGGAGAATATGCAAACTTTCAACAATTTCTTAAACAGTTAAAACAAGGACCAAGTTTGCTGGTGCTTGAAAAACTGCTGCTGGTAAATTCCACGCCTGCTGAAAAAGAACCAAAACTAAAAATTGAAATGGTATTATCCGCACACAAAAGGCTGGAGCTTCCTGAAAACCAGGATAGCCTATGACAACTGAAAAGCGGCTAGTGACGCTAATCCTTCTTTTCCTGTCTGTGTTTTACGGAGTCCCCAATACAAAAAGTAGTTTGGCAGAGACCTCCTCCAAGATAACGCAAAGAAATCCCTTTGGTAGTTTGCTGCCGGAAAACAAGAACTCAGTTAAACGCTCCCTATCACTTTTAAAATCGACTTCGATAAAAAAACGCTCTTCCATAAAAAAAAAGGAAGCCCTGAGAAAGAAAGTGCTGAAAAAGAAAGTTCTTGCAAAAGTTGTATCTCAGGTATCTGAATTACAGCCTCCAGTAGAAATAGACATTTCTTCCAGAGTGAAGCAATTAACTAGAATCCTGCAACTGAAAGATATTCTTGAAAGTTCAGAAGGACGTTATGCTTTTATTGACGAAAAAAAAGTGTCTTACATCGTGCAGGAAGGTGAGTGGCTGGATTCAGTTTTCGTCAGGAATATCTACAAAAAAAGCGTGGAACTACAGGAAATTGACGGTGAAACAACCATTGTTTTGGTACTTCAACCATGATTAAAATTGGTTAATGCAGCATTGAGTTGGGGTTTGTTTCAAACTGTCACATGTTTAACAAATAAAAGTAAATGTATACATACCATCCAGTTGTTGAAATTTTAGTTAAGAGCTTCGGAACAACTCCTGAATCTCTGGAGCCTCTGCATGAACAGTTGCTGGCTTATCGTGAAAATACGGATGGCCTGAAAGATGCGCTGCTCAAACACAATGTTACCAGTGAGACAGCATTTCAGCAGGCATTAGCTTCATACTATGAATTAGATTACAGAGAGAGTTTTAATGATATCCCTGTGGTGCGAGAATATACGGAAATAATTCCAATACGCTATGCTAAAAAAAATATTTTCTTCCCTCTTAAAAAAGAGAAAAACACGCTGGAAGTTGCTATTACAAATCCGGAACTTTCACAACCCCTGGACGATCTGGCCCGGCATTTCAAGTGCCATATTGAACTGGTGCTTTCACACAAACAGGCGGTACTGGATTTGATCAATCGCGCCTATGATGAATCCTCTGCTTCAACTGAAGATGCAGTGGATCAGCTTGATTCAGATGAAACTTTTGAAAACATACTGGCAGTTGAAGAACCGGAAGATTTGCTGGATGCAACTGATGAAGAGCCCATTAAACGCTTAGTCAACAGTCTACTTTGGCAGGCTGCAAAGGATGAGGCCAGCGATGTACACATTGATCCAACAACTCGTGAAACCATTGTACGTTATCGTATCGACGGTATCCTACAGCAAGTTTCTGTTTTCCCTCATCAGGTGCATGTAACTGTGGTTAACCGGATAAAAGTCATGTCCCGTCTCGACATTGCCCAAAAAGGTATACCGCAGGACGGACGTTCGATGGTACTGATTGCAGGCAGGAAAATTGACATCAGGGTCTCAACAGTACCTACTATTCAAGGTGAAAAAATTGTCATGCGGATGTTGTATCAAGACGATAAAATGATGCAACTCGGTCAACTTGGTTTGGCAAAATATATCCTCCATCCGTATAAGCGCATGGTACAAAGCAGCGGTGGAATCGTCCTTGTTACCGGACCTACCGGAAGTGGCAAAACCACCACGCTTTATGCTTCACTGGCGGAAATAGATAACGAGGCACGTAATATAATCACAATTGAAGACCCTGTTGAATATAAACTTTCAGGATACAGTCAGATCGAAGTTAAGCCCAAACTAGGATTGACTTTTGCCAACGCTTTGCGTTCAGTTTTGCGACAGGATCCGGATGTAATAATGGTTGGGGAAATGCGTGACACAGAAACTGCGCAAATTGCCATTCAATCCGCATTGACAGGACATCTAGTTTTCAGTACGGTGCACACCAACAACGCCCCCGCCACTATCACACGGCTGATCAATATGGGTATAGAACCATTCCTCGTTTCCTCAACAATCATCTGCGTACTTTCACAACGACTTGTACGGCGCATTTGTCCTGACTGCCGCAAAAGTTACCAGCCGCATCCGGAACAACTCCGTGAATTAGGGATAAAGGAAGTAAGCTTTCGAAAACTGGGCAGAAGTTTTTTTAGAGGTGAAGGCTGCAAAAAGTGTCGAAATACCGGTTATCACGGAAGGATTGGAATTCATGAATTATTGATAATGAGCGACAACATCAAAGAAACTATTCTGGAGAGCAGCGACTCTGCCGCCATAAAAAAACAGGCTTTGAAAGAAAAAATGATTACTTTGCGGCGTGATGGTGTAAACAAAATTCTACACGGTTTAACTACTGCCGAAGAAATATTGTCGATTACTTCAGAGTAAATTTGCTTCCAGATTTTTGTTGTGACCTGCAAAATAATGCTTGCATTGCGCTAAAATCAGTGATAGAGCTCTTCGATAAAAAGCTGTTTAGCTTCCTCGGTAGAGGTTTTTAGTGGAGTTCGTCCTTTGTCCGCCGGACTCGATTTTGTTTTGCCATGGAGGCACTTTACCAGAATTGCTGTAGCACCTTTGAGTTCATGGGCCTCCGGAGTAATCTGGAAATTTGCCGCCCAGGCTCCGGGTGTTAAAAAAGTGGTCATTGTAACTGAGAATACTGACTACGGAATTCCTGCTGCGGAAGAAGTCGTCAATGGTCTGAAATAAAAAGGTATTACTTCAGTTACGTTCGGTGTTGATATTGGAACGCAGGACTTTGCCGGGATTGTAGAAAGGGTCAAAGCTGAAAGACCGGACTACATCATTGTTTTGCTGACTGGAGAAGCAGGATTCAACTATGCTCAACAGGCAGCCCAACAGCGGTACGGTATATTTGAATGGAGAGCGCATAGACCAACTTGCTCCGTTCGAGGTAGCCAATGTAGGATTGGGACGCACTTTTCAGGTAACCCGTTCATTCAGGCGCATGACTGTGCTGGAAAATCTTTTTGTGCCTGCCCTTGCCAAAGATGTTGCAGCACACAAAGCAAAAGTCATGAAAAAAGCACTCGATGTTCTTGAATTTCTAACCATGTGGCATTTGCGCAACGAATATGCCCAGGCTCTGTCAGGTGGACAGCAGAAACTGCTTGAACTTGGGCGACTGCTGATGCTTGATCCGGATGTTATAATTTTGGATGAACCGTTTGCCGGAGTACACCCAAAACTGATGGAAATCATTTATGGCTACATCCGCCGGGTGAATGAAGAAGGCAAAGCAATTATTCTCATCAGTCACCAGATGGATTCAATTTTCACACTCTGCAAAAGGCTTTTGTCCTCAACTATGGCGATTTGATTGCTGATGGAACTCCGGATGAAGTCAAGCATGATCCGGTAGTGATTGATCCCTATTTGGGAACAGATGAAGACGATGAAGAAAATTCTGAATCCTAATAAAAATGTGTCATAATTCGTAAATTGTATAAAAATCTATGTCGGAAATCGCTGATACAGAAACCGTTCTTGAAATCGAGAACCTCTATGCAGGTTATTACAAAGATTTGAATATCATTCAGGATATTTGTATCAAGGTCCGTAGAAATCAAATCACAGCTATTCTTGGCGCGAATGGAGTCGGCAAATCAACTGCACTCAAAGCCATTTTCGGATTTTTGCGTCCCAATGCCGGAGAGGTTTTACTGGAGGGAAAAAGTGTGCTAAGTGTTCCCGCATACCAGCGGATTCCGAAAGGACTGGCCTACATTCCCCAACAGCCCGGAATATTTAAAGACATGTCTGTCGAAGAAAATTTGGAGTTGGGGACATGGACCTTCAGGAAAGATAAAAAGAAAGTCCGGCAGAAAATTGAATAAAATTATGAACGATTTCCTGTTCTGAAAGAAAAACGTAAGCAAATCACCGGCGAGCTTTCGGGAGGACAACAGCGAATGGTTGAGATCAGCCGCACCCTGATGGTTGAACCAAAAGTTCTGTTGATAGATGAACCGACTGCCGGACTTTCCAAAATGCTGGCAGAGGAAGTTTACGAGATGCTGACGATGCTGACAACTCAAGAAAATTTGAGCATTTTGATCGTCGATCAGGAAATCCGACAAGCCCTCAAGATTGCCGACTATGTTTATGTCTTTGAACTTGGACGCAACAAGTTTGAAGGTCCATCTTCAGAATTCACTGACCTTAAACAAACGTTCTGGGTTGGTGCTTAATTCTGAATAATCCTTACCAAAGGTCCGTACACGCGTTCGGGATGACATGATAAAACTCGTGATTGTCCATTAAAGGCAATACAAAGAAAAATGGTTTTTCAAAAATAATAAAAAAGAATGGTTTTTTTTGAAAATTAATGTAGAATCTTTGGGAATTGGAGGAACGTCCTCCCTTGCCTTTCCCATTAGCTACGCTTAATGAGAAAGGTTTATACTGCCATTAGGACTGAGAATCCTAACATCAGCAGTGTGCGAAGTTTGGATTCGCATTCTTTTTGGCAATTTAATAACACTCAATTTGGAGTTCATGTATGGATCCTAAAATTGTATGGCTATTTATATTTGTCATCCTGTACTGGGGCTACTGTATTTTCTGGGGGATTAAAGGCGCACTTGCCGCTAAGACCGCCAGTGACTACATGCTCGCCGGCAGGTCGATACCTTTGTGGGTTTTCGTCCTTGCTGCAACAGCAACTTCCTTTTCCGGGTGGACATTTGTGGGGCACCCCGGTCTAATCTTCAGGGACGGCTTCCAATACGCCTATGCCTCATTTTACACCATCACCATTCCGTTTACGGGTGTGATGTTCCTCAAACGCCAGTGGATGCTAGGCAAACGCTTCGGCTACGTAACCCCGGGTGAGATGCTCGCCGACTA
>ENA-ORDI01001396-ORDI01001396.1-marine-metagenome-genome-assembly--contig:-NODE-1396-length-13349-cov-2.117541_pt1 | contig 13349 bp, 6 predicted proteins | sample MGYA00248628_ERZ508525 | MGnify/ENA primary metagenome ERZ508525 (study PRJEB26195, sample SAMN05422138) | marine metagenome | isolation source: East of Porto Seguro, South Atlantic Ocean | place...
TATAAATGGAAAGGGCTGTGGTAGAATTGGTGATGCAATATCTGGATGTACTTCTGTAGCAAGTGGTAGTGAAAATGTATTTGCTGGACCATAAGAGGAGATAAGAATGGCTAATTTTACAACACCAAATTTAGCAGGAGCTAGTGAAGCATTTAATGGTTTCGCAAAAAAACTTGATGCTGTAAAAGATTCTATGTTGGCTGGTTTAGAAGTTGATGCTTCAACATTAGCAAGTACAATGTCAGCTGATCTTACATCACTAACAACTGAATTAAGGGATTTTATGCCAGAGTTACCAGCTCTTCCCGACATAAATTTACAATCACAATTATCAAGTTTATCAGGACTTACTGTAGGGTCTGATCAATATAATACTTTACTTAGTAGTATTACAGATAGTTTTGGAACTGCTGTTACAGCTTCTGGAAGTTCTTTGGATACTCTCGTTTCGGATGCAGCTTCAGCAGTTGCTGATGGTGATACTTTATCAGGCGTAATTCCGAATATGCAACTTCCAGCTCTTGGAGGTGATGTAAAACTGTTAGCAGATGCGATAAAACAAGCAACGGAAGATGCAGAAACAGAAACAATATCTTCTTTTACGTCAAATGATGCATTAACAAATCTTCAGTCAACTCTTAGTGATGCTGTAACTGCTGCACAAGAAACTATTGAGTCAGCAACTAAAACTTTAGCTGATGGTGCAAAAGTAACTACTACTATTTCTGGTGGTGCTCATATTGTAGAAAGGATTGAAACATAATGGTAAAGAAAAAAACGGTAGCTATTAAAGCATCTAAAGACCCTCGGCCGGTTGGTAAACGACCAAATATATCTAGATGGGCAAAAAAAGCACAAAGAAAAAATAGGACTAAATTAGAAAGAGTTAATGCTCAGTTATGTGCTTTTATGAAGGGGAAGAATGTTGTTCTTGTTGTTCCAAACACAAATACAAACGAAAAGAATAAACCGTTTGTACGAATAAATGCAGAAGATGTTTGGTCACGAAACAAATATATAATGAAACATAATTCACAAATTTCTTATAAATAAATATAATAGGAGTCTTTAATGGCAACACCAACCGCACACATAGATGCACAAGGTCAAAATACCATTGATCGTGATGTCAGACAATGGAGAGACTTAGACCTTTTCTTTGGTAAAAAACAAGCATCTAAAGATATTAATAAGGTTGTTTCTGTTCAAGCGGTCAAAAGGTCTATTCGGAATCTTGTGTTATTAAACCATTATGAAAAACCCTTTCATCCAGAAATAGGTTCAGGTGTCAGGGATATGTTATTTGAACTTATGACTCCTATAACGGCATTCATTCTTGCAAAAAAAATAGAAGATGTTATTGAGAATTTTGAACCTAGAGCAAAATTGATTGGTGTGAGAGCTCTACCCAATTTAGATCGTAATGAGTATGAAGTCACGGTAGAATTTTATGTGGTAAATACACCCACAGAGTTAGTAGACTTAACAATATTTCTAGAGGTATTACGATAATGGCCACAAACGATACAAGACTAACAGTAACAGAATTTGATTTTGATGAAGTAAAAACTAACCTTAAAATATTTCTTAAGGCTCAAACAGAATTTTCGGACTATGATTTTGAAGGTTCTGGAATGAATATTCTGCTAGATACTCTGGCATATAATACTCACTATCTTGGGTTCAATGCAAACATGCTTGCAAATGAAATGTTTCTTGACAGTGCATCATTACGATCCAGTATTACTTCTCATGCAAAGACGTTAGGATATATTCCATCCTCAGCAAGAGCTCCTAAAGCAACAGTTAATGTTACTCTTAACACAACATCTATTACTAGCGCAACAATGTCAGCCGGCACAATTTTTGATACTACAGTTGATGATGTTTCGTATCAGTTTGTAACTGTTACTGATGTTACTAAATCCAATACTGGTTCTGGCATTCCTTTTGTGAGCACAAGTATCTATGAAGGTACTTTTGTGACAACAAGATATACAGTAGATTCATCTGATGTGGATCAAAGATTTCTTCTTACCGATAACAGAGCGGACACATCAACACTTACAGTAAAGGTTCAAACATCTTCATCTGATACAACCACAACTACCTACACAGAAGCAACCGATATAACTCAAGTGACATCTTCAAGTAATGTTTATTTTCTACAGGAAGTAGAAGCAGGGTTGTTTGAAGTTTATTTTGGTGACGGTATAATAGGTGTAGCTCTTTCTGATGATAATATTGTTCTCTTAACTTATGTTGTAAGTAACAAGAGTGCTGCAAACGGAGCTTCCATATTTACAAGCTCGGCCGCAATTGCAACGGTTACTGATGTATCTGTTGCAACATCTTCGGCGGCAAGTGCTGGCGCAGAACCAGAATCTCTAGCATCAATAAAATATAATGCGCCTTTGGATTATGCTTCTCAAGGAAGGTGTGTAACTACTGAAGATTATAAGGTTGTAGTAAAAACCTTATTTTCTAACACCCAATCGGTACAAGTTTTCGGTGGAGACTCTGGTTCATATGATACGAGTATTGGAGTAGTTAGTACCCCTGAGTATGGTAAGGTTTTTATATCTATTAAATCAACCACAGGAAATAATTTAACAACTACCGAAAAAACTCAGTTGGTGACTGACCTTAGTCCATATACTGTTGCATCCATCACTCCTGTTGTTGTTGATCCACAGACAACGCAACTTATTTTAACAACGACTTTTAAATTTGATTCCAGTAAAACAACAAGCACCACAACTGAATTAGCAACCCTCGTAACAAACACACTCACATCTTTTAATACAAATACGTTAGGACAATTTGAAGGTATGTTTAGACACTCACATGTAACAGGACTCATAGACGATACGGATACTTCAATAAAGAGTAATGTTACTAATGTTGTGATGGCTCATAATCTAACACCCACCACAACAGCATCAACCTCCTACACTATAAACTTCAACAATAGTTTTTATAACCCACACTCTGGACATAATGCAAGTTCCGGCGGCATAATTGCTTCGACGGGATTTAAAATTAGTGGAGACACAACTAATGAAATGTTTTTTGATGATGACGGTGAAGGAAATCTAAGAGTGTACTACCTAACTGCTGGTGTAAGAATATATCAGGACGCGACGGCTGGAACAGTAAATTATTCTGATGGTTCAATTTCAATTAATGGAATTTATATTACAACTATTTCGGACGTTGATGGTGCTTCCTCTACCGTAATTCGTATAACTGCAATTCCAGATTCCCTTGATATAGTTCCGGTTCGTAATCAGGTATTAGAAATAGACTTTACAAATTCAACAGTAACAGGAGAAGTAGATACAGTTGCTACAGGCGAAGCCTCAGCTGGTACAGACTATTCACCAACTTCTACTTATCAGACAACAAAGAGTTTCTAAAAAATGGCGTCAATTGATAATATATCATCGTCAAATTTAACCACCAAACTTAGTCCTCTAATTGAAGGCCAGGTGCCTGACTTTGTTCAAGCAGACCATCCTCTGTTTGTCAAATTTCTAAAGAACTACTATGAGTATCTTGAAGCTGGTGAACTAAGAGTTACGGTAACGATTGACGATCTTCTTTTAGAAACAGAATCTACTTCCTATGCTTTAGATGTTGACGGTAATCATATTGTTCTAGAAGATGGTACTGGAACAACTGGTAAGTTTACCGTAAACGAAACCATTACTGGTAGCACATCCAAAGCAACAGCTAAGGTTCTTGTCGATGATTTAGGTAATGCTACGAAACCTAGATTGTTCATATCCTCCCAACAAAAATTTAAGACAGGAGAAACTATTACAGGAGGAGATTCTGGTTCAACTGCAACAGTTACACGATATCGAGCAAACCCTGTACAGAATATCCAACAATTATTAGAATATGCCGATACTGATAATACCATCTATGATTTCTTAGATCAGCTTCGTGATTCTTTTATGAATGCAATACCAACTGAATTAGCATCTGGGGTGAATAAAAGAAACCTAATCAAAAATATCAGAGAACTTTATCGGGCAAAAGGAACGTCAGAAGGTCATAAGATTTTCATTAGAATGTTGCTTGATGAAAATGCTGATATACTTTATCCAAACAAATATATGTTGCGTCCATCTGACGGAAAGTGGACCTATCAAACAATTCTAAGATGTTCACCTGGCGTTAACTCTGTAGCTTCAGAAGTTATAGGTAAAATCTTAACAGGAGGCAGTTCTGGAGCAACCGCTGTTATTGCTAATGCATCAATTACTGCTGAAGGTGGAGATTCGATAGTAATATTTGAAATTGATCCTGTTTCCTTGGTAGGAACTTTTACGGACGGAGAAACTGCTACAGCAATTTCTCCTGTACAAGATGTTTCCATGTCATTTACAATTAGGGGTATGGTTACAAACACAACTGTATCTGATGGAGGCATACTTTATTCAGCTGAAGACAGTATAGAACTTGACACTAATTTAGCTGTAGGTAATGCTGAGGCAGTTACAAAAGTTGAAACAATTAAAACAGGTAGTGTAAGTGGTGTTGTTATAGATGATGCTGGAACCCTATATGAAGTAGATGATACCCTAACATTTTCAACTGGTCAAGCAAACACTAAGGCGGCAACCGGATTTGTTTCTGTAATTGATGGTTCCATTTCTATGAATGGTACAGACATTTCTTCAACTAATGCAAATGACAATCTGATCCTAGAAGATGGAACAACCTCACATGTTGAGTTTTTTAATTGTATATTAGATGGAACTGATGAGGCTGGAACAAATGCAGACAGTAGTTTGCTCCTTAATGGAACTAATGCTTCATCCACTAATGCTGGCCATAATATTTCAATGGAGTATGGTATAACTCAAGTTACTCTAGATGATTATGGTACAACATCAGACACGTTTGCTCTTGAAGAGGGTACAGTTAATACCGGCGAAATAACCAGAGTGTTTCTAAAAGATGGTGGAGCGGGATATTCTCTTCTTCCATCAATTACAATATCAACAACCACAGGTACAAGTGCAGCACTTCTAGCAACAACAACCGATATAGGTGCAGTAGATAGTGTCAAGATAAACAATCAAGGATTTAAATACGTAGCAGCACCTGATATGACATTCAGAGCTAACTTTGTCGTTAAGGATGTGTCGGGAACTTTTGCAAGTGGTAATACACTAACCACACACACAGGAACAGTTAAGGATTATGATTCCACTACTCAAGTTTTAGAAACCATTATAGAAGATGTTGTCAGGTCTGTTTTAGAAACTGGAGATGAAGAAGAGATTGCCTTAGAAGATAATTTAAGAATTAGTACTGATGTTAAAGATACTACACTTGGTATAAACAATTCTGCTGATGAAGGAGATCAAATTGTAGACGCCAGTGGTAATCGAATTATTCTAGATGCTCATCACACAGTAGATGAATATATTGTACTTGAATCTGGAACTGGCGAAGGAGATGAACAGAATACAGTTGGAAGTGCTATTGTCGTTGAAACAGGCGATCCACATGAAGTTCAACTACAAAGATTCTTAACAGAAAATTCAGTGGTTACCTCTGCACAGCTGGCAGGTGCGGGTGATACTCTCATAACCAATTCCTCAATAGACACTAGTCCTAGTACTATTATTCTTAACGGCACAGACAGTTCCAGAACAAATTCTGGAGGGGATATATTAAATGAAGAACACGGAAATAATAATACGATCATATTGAATGGGACAGATTCAGATTCGACTGATGCTGGTGCTAAGTTATTAAACAGTATAGAAACAGCTGATGGTAATGTTGCATTGGATGGTACGGATAGTTCCTCTACAAATGCTGGTGATAATGTTGTTGGTGAAAATGGTATAGATTTTTCTGCTGGAACTACTACTATCACCGATTCTAGTGGAGCAACTGCAACTATTGTAAATGCCGATATTGCAAAAGGAACCACAACGATAGGAACGGGTGCAGATACTACGCCGTCTTATGGCACTAGTGTTGAGAATCTTATTAGTGAAGATTTGATTCGTATACAGGACTCACTTTTCTATCAAGCATTTTCATATGAAGTTCAAACGGATTCAAGTTCAGCAACTTATCTTAGGGAATTAAAGAAAGCAGTACATCCTGCTGGGTTTGCTGTATTCGGTAAGGTTTCCATTGCAACAGCAATTTCTATGGCAATATCAACTACAGGGGCAAGTCTTGGGGGCGGATACACTGCTGATACAGATACCTTCTCACCGATACTTGCTTCTACCTTTGAGGTATTGTTTGATGAAGTTATGCAACGCCGATTGGGTATTTCTGAGGTTGCAGTTAGTGAACTGGAACAGGTTGTACTTTTAGAGGATGATGAAACTATAGAAGATGGTTTCTCTATTCAATTGAATGGAACAGATTCTAGTAGTACAAATGCTGGATATTTTCTTGTGAAGGAAAGCCCCCAATTTGCATTTACTGATTTTGACAGTATAGGAATATCACACGGAATCGAAACTGGAGAATTTGGACTTCTTATTTTAAATGGGACGGATTCCGATTCCTTAAATGCTGGGGATAAGATTGTTCCAGAGAGTGCTGAAGCGGTGACTAATAATTTGGTTCTTGATAGCACTCCAGACAGTGGCCATATTGATCCTACGGATGCTGATAGTGATATTCTTCTTGATGGAATTGATTCTTCTTCAACTCTTGCCGGACAATCGATTGAGTTGGAAAATTCTCTTTCAGATCGTGTGACAAGGATTGGTTTACAGTCTGTAGAAAATACAGCAACCTTAATAAATGAATCTGGTGGAACACAACAACTTGAAACCTCTGGTACTTCAGGCGTCGATCAAGATGTTTCTCTTGTATCTTTCGTAACCACAAAAATAAACATCCCCCTTTCAACACCAAGATATTTGGTAAATGGATTAATAACTTTAGCAACAGACCTATTTACAGGACATACTGATGGTGGTGGAATTGATCTTGAAATTGGAACTAGTGGTGGAGTTTTACTTATTGACGGATATCATCAAATTAATGTTAAAGGCCTGGTTGATAGAGTAGAAAGTGCTGGTGATGAATTTGTGTTGGAGGATGGGGCTAACGATAACCATCTATCAGGATTTACATTTGAACAGCTCGGAAATTACTCTAGTGATCTTATCGTTCTTAATGGGACAAATGGAAGCTCTGCCAATGCTGGCGATAACATATTATTGGACGGTACAAATGCTGATTCTCTAAATGCTGGTTTCAATATTGAAGGAGAAAGTGTACACTCTTATAACTCTTTCCTTATAGAAGATATTATTCGACCTTCATTGGTTGTTATGGATTCTGCTGAGTTTGGGTCAAAGGGGGGATCGACTCCAGTAGATCATGTAGCTATTCTTTTAGAAGGGGAAGATCAAGGATCGTTCAAGCAAGAGGATGAGTCAACTGTATCAGGAACATATGGCGATGATTTGTTGCTTGAAGACGGCGTAGGAGTTGGTGTTGATAACAAACTTCTTTTAGAGTCCAGAAGAATACAATTAGAAGATGGTAGTAATATAGGAACAATACCATTCCAAAACTATACGAATTCAACTGTTGAACCGTTTACAAGGCCAGCTGATATAGAGACACGAGATTCTGGATCAATGTATCTAGAAGGCGGACTTGCTTTTGGTGCTATTTTATTGAATGGGACAGATGGTTCCTCTACGAATGCTGGTGGGGAATTTTTTCTAGAATCTGGAACCTATGAAGATTTTGTTAGGAACAATTAAATTTGGTGTTATAAATAATACAGTAACAACTTATAACATCATCATGTATAAATAAAAGAAAAGAAAACCATTATAGGATAAAAAAATGGCAGCAATTATTACAGAAAAATTTAGAAGGCATAATGCAATACAGTTCTACGAGTCTATTAGTGAGGCTGCATTAACTGCTTATTATCTTATGATAGGTAAATCAACTCCATTCACATCAGCAACATCTGGTGGAACGGACGATTCTCCTCCAACTCCAGCAGATGATGTGAGTGGCGAATTATATGCTTGGGATCAAGCAATTGCTTTAAAAAATATTGCCTCGACTGATATAACTTATGCACTTCCCCGTAGAGATTGGGCAAACAGCACAATTTATGATATGTATGAACACAATATTAGTTCATCTAACACAACTACATCAGCCGCAACAAATCTTTATGACTCAACCTTCTTTTTTAGAACATCCGCTAATCGTGTATATAAGGTTTTAGATAATAATGCAGGAGCAGCATATTCCGGTGCAGAACCTACTTCTGAATCAACCTCAGTGTTTGCTCTTGGTGGATATGTTCTTAGATATATATACACCATTACTGCATCAGAACAGGCAAAGTTTTTAACAACAGATTTTATGCCTGTATCGACTGACAGTACAGTAAGTGCAGCTGCAACGGATGGTGAAATAGAATCTCTTATCGTAACTGCTGGTTCAGGTTATACAGCGGGAACATACTATGCAGCAGTATATGGAGATGGAACAAGTGCTGGAACATCTTCTGGTGCTATTGTAAGTATTGTGGTTGCTTCTGGTGGTACTATAACATCATTTGGATTAACTGCTGGTACGGATACTACAGTTTATAATGGTGGTGCTGGTTATACATATGGAACGGTAAATCTTGGTTCCAGTTATACTTTCTCTGATACTGCACTATCCAGTGCATCTTCAATGGGAAGTGGAAGCAGTGGAGCTGTTGCAGTTGTTGTTAGTCCCAAGAATGGCCACGGTTATGCTGCGATGGATGAACTAGGTGGTCATTATGTATTATTAAGGGCAACCCTTACTGGTGCAGAAGGTGATGATGTTCTGGCTGGTAACGATTTCAGAAACATTTCCATCGTTATTGATCCAACAACTTATGGAACAGCTACGGTTGCAACTGCAAGTACATATAGACAGACATATGCAACAAAACTTACTTCTACATCTGGAACATTTAGTGTTGATGAAAAAATAACACAAACCTCTACAGCTGCAATAGGTAAGGTTGTAGAGTGGGACAGTACTCTCTCTATTCTTTATTATCAGCAAGAGAGATATGCAGATTATGGAACAAACAGTACAACAGGAGCTTACGTTGCTTTCTCTGGTGCCAATCAGATTACAGGGGCGACCTCTTCTGCTGTAGGAACTCCAGATGCAACTGCTGATTCAGCAGTAAGTTTATCTGGGGGTAGTACAATTACTTTTTCAGATGGGTATGCAAACCCAGAACTTCAGCCAGATAGTGGGAACATAATTTATCGGGAAAATCGTAAACCTATTTCAAGAGCCACAGATCAAACTGAAGATATCAAAATTATAGTGGAATTCTAATATGCCTCAAAAAACTGATCTTAATGTCTCTCCATATTACGATGAGTTTGATGAGACTGATAATTTTAATAAAGCGCTTTTCCGGCCGGGGTTTGCTGTTCAAGCAAGAGAGTTAACGCAACTTCAATCTGTTCTTCAAGATCAGATAGCAAAACATGGTGATCATATTTTCAAAGAAGGTGCGATGGTTATACCCGGCAACGTATCTATTAATAAGAAATATCATTCTCTTAAATTAGCATCTACTTTTGGAACAGAAACAATTGATCCTTCTCAATATTATAATGCTACAACTCCTGTTACGATAACGGGAGCAACTTCTGGTGTTACTGCTGTTGTTTTGGGATATGATGTTGCAACGACAACAGATCAACCAACTCTTTATCTTAGATATTTAAAGGCAGGCACAGACAATGCTACTGCTGTATTTGCTGATGGAGAAAATATTTCTGCAAATGCTGGAATTACGCACACAACAAGTTATTCAACCAATGTTGCTTCTGCAACAACCTATACTTCTACATTTAGTGCCGCAGTTGGTTCTGCAAAAGCTGATCTTGAAGGTTCTACAGGCCCAGCATCAAGAACTGGTTCTGCTGTAATTATAGAAGATGGAGTATATTATATTCGTGGGTTTTTTGTAACTTGTTCAACAGAAACTTTTGTTCTTGACAAATATACCAATAAACCTTCTTATCGTGTTGGTTTTACAATAACAGAAACTCTTCTTACACCAGAAACAGATTCTACTCTTCTTGATAATGCTACAGGATCATCAAACTTTGCAGCAAAGGGTGCTCATCGTCTTAAAATATCCTTAGCATTAGCAAAGTTAGCAAGAGATTCTACAGCAGATTCTAGTTTTGTTCAATTGGGTGATATAAAAACTGGAGTGATTCAATCATTAGTTAGAACTACTGAATATTCTGTTCTTGAAGAGACTTTGGCTAGAAGGACATTTGATGAGTCTGGTAATTATACTGTTCGGCCATTCCAGTTTGTTGCAAAAGAAAGTGTAGATGTAAATGAATTCACTGGCGTATATACTGCTGGTGCTACTACTGATGATGGTAATACTGCAAGTACAAGTCTATTAGCTCTACAAGTTTCTCCAGGCAAAGCATATATCAGTGGTTATGAAATTGAACAAATGGCTCCTACCTTTAAAGATATTAATAAGGCAAGAGATTTTAATACGATTAATGCTGGTATTTCTGTTTTTGATTTGGGTAATTATGTTTTTATAACAAATATTTACGGAACTCCTGATGTAACATTTGTTAGTGGAGAATCAACAGCATTTAAAAAGATAGAATTATATGATGATGTTATATCCACTAGAGGTTCCGCGAATGGTAATCTTGTTGGTATTGCAAGAGCAAGATCAATGGAATATGATTCTGGTACTGCCGGGGCAACATCTTCTAATACTTCATCTGTATATAAACTTTATCTGTTTGATATTCGTCCCTTTACTAAGTTGGTATTGAGTGGTACTCCAAGTCCAACTCTACTTGCTAGTCATTCCAATGGAGGTGTTTTCGTTACAGGTAATACTTCTGGGGCAACTGGTTTTGTTTATGCTAGTGGAACATCTAGTACAACGGTTAAATTAACAAATGTTACTGGAAACTTCCAAACTGGAGAAAAAATAAAAGCTTCAGATTCAGCAGAAACAAGTCAACTTGTGGAAGATTCTGGTAATACTGATCTTACAATTACAGAAGTAACAACATTTACTTTCTCAAATGTAAGATCAGTATATATGCAAGACCCAGATGCCGGCCAACATTTTACAGCAGATTGTGTACTAGAGGTTTTATCTGGCGAAGAAGGAACCATTATCCTTGATGGAACAGATGTAAATAGTACTGATGTAAATGGAACAGTTATTTTAGATGGTACTGGTTCTGGTTCTGAAGATGAACTCAGTGATCTCTTGTTAGAATCACAGAAAATTGCAAGACTTAAAAATACAGAAAAAAATAGAGCTATATTTAAACTTCAAAAGAAAGTAATTAAGACACTTCTAACTGATACTAATAATGGAGCAACAGATACACAATATACTGTAAGAAGGCAGTTTGTTGGAACTACAAATTCATCTGGCGCAGTAACATTTACTGCAAGTACAAATGAAACCTTTTCTTCTCATGCAGAAAAAGATTATACAATGTCGATTCTTTCCGCCGGGGATGGAAGTGGTTCAGCGGGAGATGTTGTAAGTATATCAGGAAACATATCAGGAGCAGGAACAACATCTATTGTTGTAACAGATGCTTCGGTTCTTGGAAATGCTGCAAAAGTTAAATTATTTGCAACACTTTTAAAAACCTCTGTAACACAAAAGGCCAAAACTACCAATCTTATGAAACAAGTGAAAGTTTCAACTGGCGCAACTGATGCGTATGGTACAAGACCCACCGATAAGACAATTTCCCTCGGCCGCGCAGATGTATTTAAACTGGCCGCAGTATATGACTCTGAAGCTACTGGCACAGATGCTGTAGCTCCTACTTTAACAGTAGGAACAATTACAGGAACCTTTACAAGAGGTGAAAAAATTACTGGATCGGCTTCTGCAGCAACGGGTAGAATTATTGACACTTCAAGTCCCATGAGTTATGTTTCTACAAGTACAACAGATTTTACAACTTCTGATACAATTACTGGAGAATCATCTGGTGCTACAGCTGTAGTATCAGCGATAACAGTTGGTGATGATGTAGTAACAAGTAGATATGAACTTGATACCGGCCAACGTGATAATTTTTATGATATTGCACGAATTGTAAGAAAGCCTGGCAGACCAGCGCCTACAGGTAAACTTTTAATAGTTCATGATTATTTAGAACATGGTTCTGGGGATTTTATGTCAGTTGATTCATATACTGATGTTGCAAATCAAATGGATTATGAAGATATTCCAACATATACGGCAACGAAAGTTGACCCTGATGCTCCTAAACCTTCTGGTGAATTTCCTCTTTATGATACATACGACTTCCGTCCAAGAGTTGAAGATATTACAGGATCATCATCAACACTTTCTACGGTTGATGAGATAACTGGAAATTCGTTTGATTTCTATAGTAGACAATTTGATGGAACAGGATCATCTACTGTAGACGTTAATAAACCAGGCTCAAATATTCAAAGTGATTTTGAATATTATTTACCAAAACTTGCTATAGCTACAATGAACAGAAATGGTTCAATATTAGTTACTGAAGGTACAGGAGCAGAGATACCACGAGCACCTAAATCACCAGATGGAGTAATGAAACTTTGTGAGATGTTTATTCCAGCATTTACTTTTAAACCATCTGATGTTACGATTAAAAGAGAAAGAAATCAAAGATTTACCATGAGGGATATTGGTAAATTAGAACAAAGATTAGATCATGTTGAATATTATACAGCTCTTAATATGTTAGAAAGAGATGCTGAATCTTTTGAAGTAACTGATGCAAACGGATTAAGTAGATTTAAATCTGGATTTATTGTTGATAATTTTAGTGGCCACAGGGTTGGTGATGCTCAACATAAAGATTATAAGTGTTCTATGGATATGGAAAAGGGCGAATTACGTCCTGTCCATAAAACAAAACCTGTTAAACTTGAGGAAAGTGTGTCAACCGATGCAGAAAGAACTTCTGCTGGATATCAAAAAACGGGTGATCTTATTACCCTCCCATATACAGAAGAAACATTTACAGAACAACCTTATGCTACAAGATTAGAAAAAGTTGCTCCGTTCTTAACATCTGATTGGGTTGGTAGGATTGAACTTTCACCAGATGGAGATGAATGGTTTGAAAGTGAAATAGCACCAGAATTGGTAATTAATGTTGAAGGTAATTTTGATGCTGTAACTTTTGCTGCTCAAAACCAAATAGGAACAGTATGGAATTCATGGCAAACTCAATGGAGTGGCGTTGTGTCTTCTACGAGTCAGGGTGTTAGTGGTGGAACCAGAACAATAACAA
>ENA-ORDI01001397-ORDI01001397.1-marine-metagenome-genome-assembly--contig:-NODE-1397-length-13342-cov-1.635281_pt1 | contig 13342 bp, 9 predicted proteins | sample MGYA00248628_ERZ508525 | MGnify/ENA primary metagenome ERZ508525 (study PRJEB26195, sample SAMN05422138) | marine metagenome | isolation source: East of Porto Seguro, South Atlantic Ocean | place...
CGGAGATTGATGACCTATTGAGCGAAGTTGATTGAGTTCTGTCAGAGTTGAACTGTCAATCGGAGTTAGAGGGAAATCGAAATGGTTCTGAGTTTACCCATCGACATTGCAGCAACTGTTGTTGAATAAATCATCACATGTTTCTGCGGTACTGACCGCCCACTTCGAAGAGGGCACTGGTGATTTGACCGAGGGAGGCTACCTTGACGGTTTCCATGAGCTCGGCGAACACGTTCTCGCCGGACCTCGCCACTTCCTGGAGTCGTGCCAGTGCCTCCGGGGCGGCTTCCGCGTGCTTCGCGTGGAATCGGTCGAGCCGGTCGAGACACCCCTGTTTCTCCTCGGGCGTAGCGCGCGTGAGAGTCATGTCGAAGTCGTCGGCGGCAGACTCGTCGTAGGCCTGCGCGTCCGGATTCTGGTAGGTGTTGACGCCGACGATGGGCAGCTCCCCCGAGTGCTTCAGGTGCTCGTAGTGCATCGATTCGTCCTGGATCTTGGAGCGCTGGTACATCATCTCCATCGAGCCGAGCACGCCTCCCCGTTCGCTGATGCGCTCGAACTCCCTGAGAACGGCCTCCTCGACCATGTCGGTCATCTCCTCGATGAGGAACGAGCCCTGCAACGGGTTCTCGCACTTGTTCCAGCCGAACTCCTTGTTGTTGATCATCTGGATCGCCAGCGCCCGGCGCACCGAATCAGGAGTCGGCGTGGTGATCGCCTCGTCGTAGGCGTTGGTGTGCAGCGAGTTGGCGTTGTCTTGGACGGCCAGCAGCGCCTGAAGGGTGGTGCGGATGTCGTTGAAGTCGATCTCCTGCGCGTGAAGGCTCCTTCCCGAGGTCTGGATGTGCATCTTGCACTTCTGCGAGCGCGAATTTCCACCATACAGATCGCGCATGGCGACCGCCCATATTCTACGCGCCACGCGCGAGATGACCGTGTACTCGGGGTCCATCCCATTGGAGAAGAAGAACGAGAGGTTGGGGGCGAAGTCGTCGATGTCCATCCCTCGCGCGCGATAGTACTCGACGTAGGTCAGCCCGTTGGCGAGCGTGAACGCCAGTTGGGTGATCGGGTTGGCGCCCGCCTCGGCGATGTGGTATCCGGAGATGGAGACGGAGTAGTGGTTGCGCACGTCGTTGTCGATGTAGAACTGCTGCACGTCACCCATCAGCTTCAGCGAGAAGTCGGTCGAGAAGATGCACGTGTTCTGCGCCTGGTCCTCCTTCAGGATGTCCGCCTGCACCGTGCCGCGCACGGTTGACAGGGTTCGCGCACGGATTTCCGACCTCTCCTCACTGGTCAGGGAGACGTCCTTTCCTTTCGCTCCCGCTTCCGCTTTTTCCTCGAGCGCTTTTTCCTCCTGCTGGCGGATGGCGGCGTTGAAGAACATCGCCAGGATGACCGGTGCTGGCCCGTTGATGGTCATCGACACGCTGGTGTTCGGTGCGCTCAGGTCGAAGCCGTCGTAGAGCCGGCTGATCTCGTCGAGCGTGTAGATGGACACACCCGATTCGCCCACCTTGCCGTAGATGTCGGGGCGCAGGTCGGGGTCGCGGCCGTAGAGCGTGACCGAGTCGAATGCCGTGGACAGTCGGGCATAGGGTGAGGATGCGGACAGCACGTGGAAGCGCTCGTTGGTGCGGCTGGCCGGTCCCTCGCCGGCGAACATCCGCGTCGGGTCCTCGTCCTTCCGCTTGAGCGGGAACACCCCGCCCGTGTACGGGAACCGGCCCGGGAGGTTCTCCCGTCTGAGCCAGTTGAGCAACTCCCCCTTGTCGGCGAAGCGGGGCAGCGCCACTCTGGGAATCTGCGAACCGGACAGCGATTCAGTCTTGGTCTCGGCGCTTATCTCGCGCCCGCGCACGCTGTAACTGTGGACTCCGCTGTCGTATGATTCCTCGAGTTCAGGCCATTCCTCCAGCAGTGAGCGAGCACTGGGATGCATCGAATCGAGCACCGTTCTCGCCTCCTCGCGCAGATCCGCTGCCGTGTCTGCACGTCCTTCCTGAGTATCGAGATGGTTGGCCGCCTCCGCCAACTGCTGCGCCAATCTCGCCTTCTGCACCTCACCATACGTTCTGCCGTGGTAGTCGCGAACCAAGGCTGCGACCTCTGCGAGGTAGTGCACTCTCTCTGGGGGGATGATGTGCCTTGGTTCCGGCATTCCCGAGGGCGGCATCTCAGGGAGTAGAGCCGTGGGTGAACGCCCGTCCGCCAGAATGATCGTTTGCGCCAGACGGTGCCAGAGGTCGTCGACGCCGGGGTCGGAGAACTGGCTGGCGATGGTGGCGCACACCGGCAGTTCCTCGTCTGGTATGTCGAACAGGTTGCGGTTGCGACGAACTTGCTTCCTGACCGCTCGCAGGGCATCCTCAGCGCCACGGCGCTCGAACTTGTTGATGACCACGATGTCCGCGACGTCGAGCATCTCGATCTTCTCGAGCTGGGTGTGCGCCCCGTATTCGGCTGTCATCACGTAGAGCGTGGTGTCCACATGCTGGGTGATGGCGTCGTCCGCCTGTCCGATGCCGCTCGTCTCGGCGAAGATGAGGTCGAAGCCGACCGCCTGACAGACCTCGATCGCCTCCTCGAGCCTGTCGCTCACCTCCCTGCCGGAGCCGCGGCTGGCGAGGCTGCGCATGTAGAAGTTAGAGTGCGAGAGCGCGTTCATGCGAATGCGGTCGCCGAGCAGTGCCCCACCTGTTCGCTTGCGGGTCGGGTCGGTGCACAGGAATGCGATGGTGAGTTCCGGCTCGTCGCGGATGATGCGCAGCATGATCTCGTCGAGCAGCGAGGATTTTCCTGAGCCGCCGGTGCCGGTGATTCCGATGACCGGGGCCTTATCCTCCTGTGGCCGACTGCGACATCTCTCCAATGCCTCGCGGAAGACATCAGCCTCGGGGCTGTCCTCGTCACCTGAGTTCTCAGCGAGGGTGATCAGCCGGGCGACCTTGCCGTGGTCAGCCGCACTGACCGGCCCATCGAGTTCCGCCACCATGTCCTGAGTGAGCAGGTCGAGGTCCTGCGTACGTTCGATGAGGTCGTCGATCATGCCGACGAGTCCCATGCTGCGCCCGTCGTCTGGAGAGTAGATGCGGGTGATGCCGGTTGCGTGCAGGTCGCGGATCTCCACCGGGGTGATGGTTCCCCCGCCTCCTCCGAAGATGCGAACGTGCTCCCTGCCCGCCTGCTCCAGCAGCGTGCGGATGTAACTGAAGTACTCCATGTGGCCGCCCTGGTAACTGGACAGCGCCACCGCATGCGCATCCTCCTGGATGATCGCATCCACCACATCCTTGGCCGACCTGTCGTGCCCGAGATGGATGACCTCCGCACCGGCCGCCTGGATGAGGCGTCGCATCACGTTGATCGCCGCGTCGTGACCGTCGAACAGCGAGGCTGCGGTCACGACTCGTAGCGGTGAGCCGAGGCTTGATACCTCGGCGCTGCCGCTCACGTCCGCCCCTTCGGACGCGCCGCCGGCTCCGCTCACCATGGCCGACCCGAGACCCTGACACCAAATCAGGCCACCGCTCGTCCCGAGCGGTGCGTACGCACATGTGAGACACCTGAAATGGTGAAGGTGCAACCCCCCGTCACCGCGCCATGGCGTGGGAGGAGGAGATGGTCGACCTCGTCGGCACTCTGGGTCCTGTCGTCGGTTTCCTGCTCATCATCTTCGGGATCGCGCTCACCCTGTTCGGCTCTCGCCTCACCCCGATTCTGGTCGGGCTCGCCTTCTTCCTCCCCTTCGCCATCACCACCGCCGTGATCTGCGAGGCGTTCCTGAACATCAGCCAGGAGAGGTCACTGTGGGCAGGCCTGGCGGTCGGGGGATTGGCCGGCGCCTGCGGGTCCACTCTCACGAAGCACGCGCATGTCGTGTTCGGGGGTGTGCTGGGGATGACGGCGGTGGCGATTCTGCTGGCGATCGCCCAGCAGTTCGTCGAGTTGAACATCATCGCCGCCGCCATCTCGCTCGATATCGGCTTCATCATCGGAGCCAAATTCACGCGCGGGCTGAAGGACGCGGTGCAGTTCGTGGCGGGTGCTGGACTTGGTGGATTCTGTCTGGCCGCCGGCATCACGGTCAGGCGGGCTGGCCTCGAGGGTCTCGGCGGTTTCGATGCGCGCACCGGTGAGAGCGCCATCATCTTCGCAGCGTGCATGCTCGGAGGCGCGTTGTTCCAGCAGTGGATGGCCGTTCGGAATGCCGATGATTCGGAACACGACGACTGATCGGTCCCGATCATTCGAGCGCGGCGATGTCTGCTGCGTGGCGATCGAGAAGTGCATTGCGCTTGACCTTCAGCGACGGCGTGATCAGCTTGTTGTCGGTGGTCCACTCCTCGGGGTCGAGGATCACCGCGCTGGAGTACTCGAAGCCCTTCCAGTTCTCCTCCATGATCTCCTTCTTCAGCGAAGCCAGAGCGAAGTCTCTCACGTCCGGCCTCGCGCACAGTTCCCCGAAACTACCTGATGCATCGATTCCTGCCGCCTCGAGCCCTGCCTTCAGCGCGTGCTTCTCCGGGTGGATGATGGTGAACGTCCTCACCTTGTCACGCCCGTCGACGCACGACTGTTCGACCAGCGCTGACAGTTTGAGCGCCTCCTCCAGCGGTGAGGGGGCGACGTACTTGCCGTTCTGCAGCTTGAACTGCTCCTTGACGCGTCCTGTGATGAGCAGGAAACCGTCCTCGAAGCGCCCGAGGTCGCCGGTGCGGAAGCCACCGTCCTCGGTCATCACCTCGGCGGTCGCCTCCGGGTTCTTCCAGTAGCCGAGCATGATGTTCGGCCCGTAGTTGACGATCTCGCCATCGGTCGAGTTCGGGTCGTCCCACGCATCGGTGTCGATGACGACTCGCTCCCCGGGAATGGGTCGCCCGACAGAGCCGAGTTTGCATGGGTGGCCCTCCTCCCAGCCGTTGATCGAGATGAGCGGCCCGGTCTCGGTGAGCCCATAGCCCTCGAACATCGAGAATCCGACGCACTGGATGAACGACGCAACCTCCGGAGAGAGCGCCGCTCCACCGGAGATGCAGAAGCGCATCTCTCCACCGAAGCGCCCGCGGATCTTGCCGAGCACGATCTTGTCCAGTTTCTTGTCGAGGAAACCCTTCGGCTCGATCTGGATGCAGTCGCGCCCGTCCTTGGCGATCCGCGCCCGCGCCTTCTTGAACGCCATCGCCCCGAGCCGCTTCTTGATCGGTGATTCAGCCAACCCGGCCATCACCTTGGAGTAGAGCTTGTTCCACACTCTTGGAACGGCGAACAGCGCATGGGGCTTGATCTCCTGGCACTCTTCAGCGATCTTCAGGATGTCGGAGATGAGGTTGATGTGCACGCCCTGGTGAACCATGTAATGCAGGTCGCCCATCTGGCCGAAGGAGTGAGCCCATGGGAGGAAAGAGGCCGTCTTGTCACCTTGGTAGATCGGGAATCGGCCTTGCATCACGGTGATGTTGTGCAGGATGTTCCAATTCGACAGCATGACCCCCTTCGGGTTGCCGGTCGTGCCTGAGGTGTAGATGAGCGTCGCCAGTGCTGCGTGGTCCCGCGCGGGTTCCCCCACTGGGGATGACTGTCTTCCACTCGCCACGAAATTCGTCCACGAAGTCAGTGTGACGCCTTCTGGTGGAGTCTTGTTGGGTGCGTCATCGCCGAGCAGGATGATGCCTGCTGCCGGCCAGCCGTCGGCGGTGTCTGGCATGCTCTCGACCAGCCGGTCGAGAACCTTCGTGTTGGCACAGGCGAGCATGCTCGGCCCCGAGTCGTCGATGATGTACGCCCATTCGGCGCCGTTCTGGTGGGTGTACATCGCTGTGAACACCCCTCCGAGTCCGTTGACGGCATAAGCGAGCGCGGCCCACTGGAAGCAGTTGTCGAGGATCATGGCGATCCGGTCGCCGGGTCCGATGCCGCGGTCGCGCAGGGTGCGGGCGCACGCATCGACTATGTCGCCGAACTCCTGGTACGTCAGGTGCTGACGAGCCATTCCTGGTGCCGGGATGAAGCCGAACAGTGGCTTTTCGGAGTAGCGACCGACGGCATTCAGCATCAGTTCATGCAGCGTGCTCGGGTCGCTTTCCGCAGGTTTGGTCCAATCTCGATCAATCGGGTGTGCGGGCAATGAAACCAGTTTTCTTTCCTCAGCCATTCTATCACGCTCGCGGCGAAGGGGGGAGTCTCTCTCATCAGCGTTGGGGCGGACCAGAGAGCAATGTTTCCTGCACTATCGCGCGCCACTCGGCCCCCCCGTCCCGGTTCGCCAGCGGGTTCGCCGGAGACGGGTGAGGGATGCCGTCAATCTCGATGGCAGTGTCAGCGAACACAGCGGTCGCCCGCCGTTCGGCGTATCTGCCGACGCCGATCACGCGGCGAGTCCCGAGGGCGTCGGCGACGGCTTGCAGATGCTCGTCACAGGCGGCGAGAAGATCGTCGGATACGGGACCGCGCAGTTTGTCGGGCGTGATGTTCTGCCCGTCGGCGTTGTACATCAGCAGCGGGCAGTGGTTGACCACGAACAGGTGCGCGTGAATCTCATCGGCCGTCCCGAACAACTCGGCGAGCGCACCCCACAGGCGAGTGCCGGAGACCTCACCGCGTGGGCAGGAGAGGCCGTGCACAGGGCGGTTGGGGTGTTGGTTGGGAGGTTGGTTGACCGGAAGGTCGCGAATGTCGAGCAGTTCGCGCACCGCATTCACATCACCGAACGGCACACCGGTCTGCCCCATGCCCCATGGTCCCGGGTTCATTCCCAGGAGGATGGTGTGGCTCCCGAGCCCGGAGAATCGGTGGATGTACTCCTCGTGGGGCGCGCGCGCGTAGTCGAGCGGATTGAGCGCATATGCCACAGGTGCAGGCATGTCGAACAAGAGGCGGGAGCAGCGCTCTCGCAGGGCATGAGCGGCCCGGATGACCGCTTCCGTGATTCCGTCCACGTGCCGGTGTGGCGGCCCACGGATATGAAGGATGCAGCGGCAACATTCATGTCTGATTGAGCCCCGCCGCCGCCCATGAGCGAGCAACTGTCTGAAGATGGGCAATGGATGTGGAACGGAAGCGATTGGGTGCCAGCAGAGCAAGCCGCGGCTCCTGAACCCGCGGCACCGGTGGCCGTTGAGGAAGTTGCACCCGGAATCGTCGTCACGCCGGACATCCAGATGGATGTCGCGCCGCCCGTCCCCGCCGCCGCCGCGCCGATGGAGACCCAGAGCAACGACCCGCGCTATGCGCACAACGAACTGGAGGTCAAGCAGCGCATCCGTTCGCTGTTCAAATTCGGTCAGCAGTACGATATCTACGCGCCCGGTCAAGAGCAGGCTGTCGGTTACGCGCATAGAGGTTTCAATCTGGCGTTCATGAAGGTCGATTGCGTCGTCTACACCGACCAAACCTGCTCAGAGGAACTGCTCCGAGCGCGACAGACCAACGGATTCGATGGCTGGGGTAACTTCGAGATCATCGATTCGAAGACCGGCGAGCACATCGCCACCTACACGCGCAAATTCTGGGCAGGAATTCTGCGGCGTCAGTGGATAGTCAGCAAGCCCGATGGAACTCCTTGGTTCCAGATTCAGGAGGATAGTATGGGCAAGGCACTGTTCAGGCGCTTCTTTCCGATTGAAATCATCGCTGTACTTCTTCGTACCAACATGAACTTCCGCTCCCTCGATGGCACGGTCGATTTCGGTTCCTTCAACCGCAAGTTCAGCCTGCGTGACAGGTATCAGCTCCAGCGTGCGACTCCCGAACTGGATGGTCGGCTGTTGTGGATCACCGGACCTCTGCTGGACAATGCCGGTGGGCGTTGAGCAGGTCTTCTCGGGCTGCGCGGCAGGATACGATTTCGCCGTCCGGCGCAACGCCGTCTCGTCAGGCGAGATCAGACAGACGGAGGCGGAGGCGGTCCCGGGTGCGCCATCTGCTCCATGGAGAGATGAGCGGCAGGCTGGGCGTCGGCTGGCGGAGGTCCGGTCGTCGAGATGTTCTGCGAGGGCATGGCTGCCGGCGGGGGAGCCGCCTGGACCGGCTGCGCGGCCGGAGGCGGGGTGCGGTCTTCGGTCGCCCACGCGTCCGCGTCTCCTCCTCCGCCTCCACCCCTGCCGCGCAGCAGCGCGAGCATCACTGCGAACAGGCCGACGATGAGCGCGATCACCGAGAGCGTCGGGGAGGCGCTCTTCACCACATCTCCCGTGGCGGTGGCGATGTCGTTCGAGTCGGAATCGACCACCTCGAACACCTGCAGTGAACTTGCGCCGCCGACACTCACCTGCAAGATATACTGTCCAGCCTTGAGGTTGTCAGGGATGTCCACTGGGAGGGAACCGGAAGCGGAGGCGACCACGCCGGTCCGGCCGGTCTCGGGCGAGCCGAGCACCATCGTGTTGTAGATCATCGGAAGTTCGAGTTGATCACCGGAGACAGCTGTAGCCACCTGGTAATCCACCTGAACCGTGTCACCCGCCTTCACCCGTCCGGATGGGATCGAGAGTGTGAGTGTGTGCCCCCCGAGTTCCACCAGCGTGGCGGTGTCGCTCGCTGAGTGGCCAGCAGCATCTATCGCTTCGACATCGACCCAGAGATAGCCGCCCGAGAATGACTCGCGCACGGTCAGGGTGAACGAGTTGGTGAGCCCATCATTGCGAATGATGCCGGATTGGCCATCCGAGGAGTCCCACGTCCAGATGACGTCGTTGCTGAATCCGACCGCGCTCAACTCCACCTCGAACGAGGAGCCTGGCATGTAGACCGCTGAGTCGGCGACCACGTGGATCTCAGGTTCGTTAACAGGAATCTCAAGCACCTCCGAATCGGTGTCACCAGAGCCATTGTGGGCGAGCAGCGACACAGTGAGGTCAGCGAGGTCAGCGCGAAAATCGTCAGAGATGCGCAGGCTCAGTTCAGCCCGCCCGTCATCACCCATCTGCAGCGGCGCGTTGGCGGAGACTGTCACAGGCCCGCCATAGTAGTAGTAGGACCCGTCATCGGTCTCGTCGACCTCCCAATGGACCCACGCGAATGGTAGCGGATTGCCAGTTTCATCGGAGACCAGCACATCGATCTTCACAGTGTCACCGGGGTTGAACGGCCCACCGACCACACTCGCTGTGAGTTCCACCCCCATGCCCACCGGGTCAGCGCCCGAGGTGAGCCAGACAGACAGATTCGCCGACACCAAGGTTCCGTCCGAGGGTGAGGGACTCACTAGTTCCAAGGTTGCACTTCCCGAGCTGAAACCGGCTGCCCAGGGTGACTCGATGATGCGGGAGACATGCCCGCGGGTGCCGCTGTTCAGGTCGAAGCTGATCGGCAGCCGCACGTCATCCTGCGTGATATGCAGGCTCAGGCTCTGGTTGGAGAGTGGAGAACGCATGTAGTTCGCCGATGCCTCGGTCCACGCCTCGATGATCAGCGGTTGGTCGAGATCCAGCACGGCGAGCGAAGAGGGGCGCTGCCAGCGGATCGAATACTCACCCACCTGCAATGACAGAGACGCGTAATCCGACTCCTGCCCGCCGCTTCCGTTGGCCCATACTTGAATCAACACGGTATCTGCGCCGAAGCTGTCAAGATCGATGTTCAGCGGGATGTCGAAGAAGAAGTCGAATGTGCCGGTCACCTCGACGAGTGCGCTGCGCTGGTCGCGGAGTTCCTGGACACCATCCTCTTCGATGATGTAGAGTGCCAGCCATTCGACGCGCGGCGCGTTCATCGGCGCTCCCGTCCACGGGTGCGAGAGCAGACCGTCGACCACCACGGTCGATCCGGGAAGCGCCACCTCATTGCGCAGGGCGATGTTCACCTGGCGAGCGCGGATGTCGAAGCCCACGCAGTCCTCGGTACTGATGTAATCGAATCGGTGTACTCCGACGCACACATCGTACTCTCCAGTGGGTGTGGCTATGGAGATGGCCCAGTTCCAGGAGATTTCGCCATCGCTCGTGGTCTGGTTGTGTCGCTCGAAGCGTCGCTGTCCCTCATCGTCCTCAGCCCACACCTCGTAGACCTCGTCTTCATCCAGACCGGTGGCGCTGATGGTGATCATCTCCCCGGGGATTCCTACCTCCGGGTCGATGTCGACTGTGACCCACCTGCCTCCAGCGGCTTCGCTGTTGTGTGCGGCGAACGGGAGCATCAGCAGGCAGAGCAGGATTGCTGCGAAGATTCGTGCGCGCATGACTTGGGCGCAGGCTCTCAAACTGCTTGAGCGTGACGGTGGCTGAAACCTGCTGGAATCGAGGGTCCAGACCTATGAAGGGAGTGGAAATCCACAGTCGCCCAGAGGATATCTCAGCGGCGATCCCTGCCGCCGCGGCCACCACCACGGCCACCGCCACCACCACGGCCACCGCCGCCCCGACGTCCGCCGCCGGGTTTCGACTCGTTGATGGTGATCTGGCGTCCGTGCAGCACTGTTCCTTGAAGTGCCTTGACCGCTGCTTCACCCTCTTTCTTGTCGTTGAACTTGACGAAGGCGAAGTTGCGTCGATTGCCCTCGCGGTCGGTGGCGATATCGACGCTCTTCAACTGTCCATGGGCGGCGAACAGTTCGCGCAGTTCCTCCACGCTCGCCTCTTCGGGAACGCCGCCGATGAAGATCTTGAATCCGGTCTCGCCGGCCCCTCGCTGTGAGATCAGCAGTTCGCGCTCCTTGGCCAGTTCGTCCTGGCTCGCCTCACCGTCTTCGACCTTCTGCATGCATTCGGAGCATCGCACTGGTCTACCGCCTGTCGGATTGAACGGGACCTCGCAGTTGGTGCCGCAGAGTGTGCAGTCGACCTTGAACATCTCCCGCTTCCCGCGGCCTCCTCGGTCGCCACCGCGGCCACCGCCGCGGCCACCACCGCGACCGCCTCCACGCCCGCCACGCATGCGCAGACCCTCAGCGGAAGGCTTGTGTTGCTCGCCGCGACGATGGTCGGCCAATGGAGAGAGGTAGGGTCGCTCGCCGTCGTGCGACAGCCGTTCCTCGGCTGCCTTCGACCAGCGTTCACCGGGACGGTTGAGTTTGGAGAGGCCACTCCCAGAGTCGCTGAAGGCGGCCCCGAAGTCGTCGGACAGGGCTCGGAATGCCGTGTAATCACAGCGGGGGCAGCAGACGTTCTCATCGGGTGCGGCATCACTTGACTCGAGCAGTTCACCACATGCAGGGCAGATCGCCTGCAGCACACCATATCGAGTGTTGTTCTTGGTGGTGGCTCTCAGGATCGGCTCGGTCTGGGTGATCTCCGCCCTGATGAGGTCGCGAACCCGCATCGCATCTCCCGGTGCCGGAAGGAAGCGATCGACGATCGCTGCCACGAACAGGTCAGCGAACAGTTCCTCGGCCGGAATGTCCCGCGGCGGTTGTCCCTCGACATGGAGGATGCGAATCTCTGCGGTCTTCGCCTGCAGTCTGTTCACCTCGGCGATGACGACGTCTCCGGTCTGTGGGGTTCGCGGTCCATCCCCCGCCGCTTCCACGGACACCGTTCCGGAATCGGTGCTCACCTTGCCAACTCGGGTCGCCACCAACCGGTCATCGACAGCCGCTACTCCATGCCCTATGGTGGAGTCCGTGCTGCCTTCGATCGTGCTGCCCGGGGTGACGAACTCTCCCGCACTGGCTCCTACTCCCATAATGAACCACGATTCCTTTGCCATGCCGCCTCGTAGAGGCGATATCGACTACTTCGATTCCCGGCGACCGGCCGACCCCATTTGAAGCCGCCGGAGGTGGAGAAGACACCTCGAGAGGCTCAGCGGCTGAATCTCCAGCAGCGCACCAGTGTGTTCACGGCTCGCTTGGTGTGGTGGGAGTATGCTGCCGGAATCCTGAATTCCGTTTCGAGCAGCACCTCGGTCTCCCATCCTGCATCGGTCGCCATCGCTGCCGGATGGGTGGCGTCGGCAGCGTGCAACAGGTGAATGTGGTCGGCAGGAGATGCGAGCGCCGCCTCGATGAACGGCCGGTCGGCGCGTGGTGTCTGGACACCCCACGGCGGATTCATGATGACGAGGTCGACATCCATGTCGCTCGGCCATTCGTCTGCCCAACCATCATCCACGCGGGCGCAGCGAACCTCGACGACATCCTCCACCTCGATTCCAGCAACAGCATCGCGAGCAGTGGCACATGCCTCTTCATCAGCCTCGACCAGCACGACCCGCGCCGCTCCCAGCAGCGCAGCACCGATGCCCAGCACCCCATTGCCTGCCCCGAGGTCGACAACCCGCGTCGCTGCCCCGAGGTCACCCGCTCGCAAGATCTCGAACAGCCAGCGAGCGGCCACATCACCAGGCGTCGAATACTGCTCCAACTCGACGGAAGGGTGCGGATGGGCGGGCAGCCCGGACAGGGTCATCGCAAGCCGGCGCAGTCGCATCGGGTGGCGGAGGTCGGCGGGGCGCATGAATGCCGCGCAGGGGTGGTTCAGTCACCCATGGACTGCATCAGGAAGCGCAGGCTCTCGGTGTTCTGCCGTGCCGTGTGCACGTGGTCGCCGTTCTGGGGTTGCGCATCCGAGCCATCTCCGTTCGTCTGTTGGTTGAGCTTGTGCATGGTGGCCAGATTCTCCTGTTCTGTATCGGACAGTTGTCTCGCCTGTCCGTTGTGCAAGCGAATCTGTCTGGCCTCTTCACGCAGGATGAGCATCAGTCCAACTTCCGGGAGGTCGGTCCCACACGTGCGACAGAAGGAACGCGAGTCATCGTGCTCTTCGCCGCAGGACGTACAGTGCACCATGCTACCCGGTCGTTGACGGACCTAGCAGCCCATTTCACCTTACCGCCTATCGACAGGCTCCATCAGTGGCAATTTCGATGGTGAACGCTGTTCAGGCGCCAGCTTCCTGGATGAAGATGGACCACACATCGAGTCCGGCTGCGGTCGCTCGCTCGGAGACCCCCTGGAAGGTCGGGTCATCCATCATGTCGTCAGGAGCCACTCCTCCGGCGCGCAGCAGGCGAATCGTCTCCAGCAGTTCGTCGTGGATTGGTATCGGCTCGTCGGGCGTCTGGTCAGCCGCGGGAACTTCGACGGCGGGCGCTGAGTCTGCGCTGCCCTCACCGAAGGTTGGGATGGCGACTGGTTCTGTGGGCATCACGAACGGCTCGGGTGCCGCTACGGGCGCAGGGGCGGGCGCGGGGGGAGCCACCACGGGAGCAGGCACCAGGGCTGGTTCGGCAGCCGGAGCGGGCGGCTGAGGCATCGGGGCTGTTGGGGGGATGGCGGGAGTGACTGCCGCGGGGGCGGGCTGCGCGACCGCGCCGGCGGGCACGGTCAGCCACGCCTTTGCGACGATGGAATGTGGGGCGGCCGCCAGCGGCAGGTCGCTGACCTGTGCCAGCCACGGATCGC
>ENA-ORDI01001399-ORDI01001399.1-marine-metagenome-genome-assembly--contig:-NODE-1399-length-13323-cov-3.273743_pt1 | contig 13323 bp, 9 predicted proteins | sample MGYA00248628_ERZ508525 | MGnify/ENA primary metagenome ERZ508525 (study PRJEB26195, sample SAMN05422138) | marine metagenome | isolation source: East of Porto Seguro, South Atlantic Ocean | place...
TAATCTGCAATTGTTATAATCACAAGCCTTTGCTTCAAAATACTTAAAGGACTATTGAAAAAGAAAAAACAATAAAATTTACCACCTTCCAGACCAGGGGTAACAACGTTGTTAATTTCTGATTTTTGCCGGATCGCTCGGCGTGCTTTACTGCCCCCAGCCCTTCTGTTTTTTCTTGTCATAAAGACTAAAAACGATCTTTTGTAGGCTTGATCACGTCCAAAGGTATTTCAATGGGGAAATTATCTCTGACTTTTTTGTCAATTTTCTCATCAATATAAACGGGGTAATGGGAATTAAGTATTTCTCTTGCTTTTTTCTCAGCGCGTTGCCTGATATCCGGTGAACCTTCATTTTGCCATTCTTCTTGTGTGCTTCGGTCTGCAAGACTTGGGTAGAGGTATTCGGTTTTCATCAGGGACAGAGTTTGCGGATCTCTTAAAAAATGTCCTTCGCCTTCAACCGTGTCTTTGATTGCTCGGTAGGAAAGTGTTTCCTCATTCACTTCGATACCCCTGACCACTCGCATGATCATTCCCAACATATCATTGTCTATGACCAAAGATTCATAGGAGCATCCCATCAGGCTTGCCATCATCCCGGCTGACTCAGAAACATTGTTGCAACCTGCCAAGGCTGCCATCGCAATGGTTATGCCTTTTTCATAGCCTGCTTGAGCATCAGGGAGCTTAGAATCGGTCATTCCAGCACCAACGGAACTGGCAAGATCATAATGATTGCTGATTTGTGCCGATGCAGCCATCATCAGCGCTTCTTCACCACTGCCACCGGAAAAAGAACCAGTCCTAAGATCTGTGACAAAAGGCCAAGGACCAAATACCACAGGATGGCCTGGTTTAATCAGATCAATGAGTAATAGACTTGCCAGTGTTTCTGCAAAAACTTGGACCAAGGAACCGGCCAGTGCAGTGGGAGATGTGGCACCTGACTGCGGTGCAATCACTACCCAAACCGGAGCATTCATCTCGATGGAAGCAATGGCAACTTCGCAATTATCAGTCCCATAACGCAATGGTGAGACCACCGTGCAACCACCACCATGGCAAAAAGGCCTTTCTAAAAACTTGCCTTCACCGCCTGCAATCATCTCCAGCATTTCTATGGTCGGTTTCACATGTTTACCGCTGGCGAAAGTAAGTGCAGTATGTTTTGTAGTGCCAACAACACTGGCATAGGCGGTATTGATATCAGTTTTCAGCAGGTCTGTAAACTCCGTAGCTACAACAAGTCTTGAATAACTATGGATGTTGTCCAGATAGTCAACCACCCGGGCAATATCATAAACATCATTAATGGTTGAGGGACGATAGGTTGTTGCTCCCAGATCTAAAATGGTAACAGCTTCACCACCACCGTAAAGGTGAACTTTTTTGTCAGACATTTCAACATCGTGTTTTGGGTCACGACCATACATAACGAAATCCCGTCCAGCACGTGCAATCACGTCTTCAACCAAGGATCTCGGAAAACACAAGCGTCCTTGATCGGTAAAATTACACCCCTGTTCCAGCGCCACTTCCTTGAACTGGGGTAAAGGGTTGGTCATACCTATATTTTCTAGGACGTCTAATGTTGTTTGGTGTATCTGTTCTATTTCGTGATCGCTGAGGGGTTTGTATTTTCCTCCAACCATTCCCTTGGTGACAACGGGTAGGACAATCTCGTTTTCACTTATCGCTCTTTTTCTTTTTGATCTTCTTTTTGCGGCCGTGGTCATTCTAATGATTCTTAAATTACTTTATACTTCATCATACTGTTTTATCAAATCAAAGGGGTATCATTTTTTATCGATTTATTGCATGAGTATTCCACAGAACGAACACCTAAAGCATACCAATTCCTACTATGCAGCAACAATAAACGAGCCCATCGAGTTTCCAGCCTTGATCGAGAAAATCGAATCCGATGTCTGTATCATCGGTGCAGGATTTACAGGCATAAATACCGCCATCAATCTCGCTAAAAAAGGCTTTGATGTGGTTATCCTTGAGACTGCAAAAGTTGGTTGGGGTGCGAGTGGAAGAAATGGCGGTCAATTGATTTCAGGGTTTACCTTCAGTTCCAAACTTTCAAAAATAATGGACGATGAAGCTGTCCAATCTGTTTGGGAACTGGGAGCAAAATCAGCTGATTTGGTGAGAGAAAGAATTCAGGAGCACCAAATCGAATGCGATTTAAAATCTGGATTTATTGAAGTTGCATTGAATAAAAGTCAAATGCAAGAACTTGTTGAAAGAAAAGAAAATTGGGAAAAAAGAGGATATAAACACCAGCTAACTCTGGTTGATGAAAGTGAAATTAGGAACTGTGTAGGGTCTTCAAGATATATTGGTGGTCTTATTGACTCTGGCAGTGGGCACCTGCATCCTCTGAATCTGTGTCTTGGAGAGGCTAAGGTTGCAACAAATTTAGGCGTAAGAATTTTTGAGCAATCAAGAGCCATTGCCATAGATTTTGGGAAGACTGTTATCACCAAGACCAACAAAGGTAAAGTCAAATCAAAGTATCTTGTTGTGGCTGGAAACGCTTACATTGGAACATTACATAAATCTTTAAGAAGAATGATTATGCCAGCCAACAGCTGCATCATTGCTACTGAATCATTGCCCGATGAAGTAGCCAATGAAATTCTTCCTAAAGATATGGCTGTTTGTGATTTAAATACCATATTGGATTATTATCGCCTGTCACCTGATAAGAGACTTCTTTTTGGGGGCAGATGGAATTATTCTGGTCAAGAGCCTAAGAACATCAAAGGAAATCTCAGAAAAAGAATGCTTAAGGTCTTTCCTGATTTGGATAAAGTAAAAATTGACTATGGATGGGGAGGCAATGTAGCAGTGAGTATCAATAGAATTCCTCAGTTGGGCAAACTATCTGACAACGTTTTCTACTCCCAAGGCTATTCCGGGCATGGTGTTGCTCCAACACATATGGCAGCTGAAATTGTTGCCTCAGCAATATCAAAAGAATGGGACATGCTGGATCTCCTGTCACAAGTGAAGCACATTCAACTTCCAGGCGGAAAATGGTTTGCAAGTCCAGCTATGGCAATGGGAATGGTTTATTACAGGTTAAAAGATTTTATAGCCAACAGATCCTAATTCTTCAATTAGATTTTAATGCCAGCTTTTTCAACTACAGGGGCAATGGCTGCAAGATTTCTTGGTGCCATCAAGTGAACGCCATTGATTCCTGGTATTTCTCTAAACTCATCGATTAAATCGGCACAAATGTTGATGCCTTCCTGAATCGGGTCTTTGGCTTGTTCCATTCGTAGAAGAATTGCTTCTGGAATAACGGTTCCAAACAACTTGTCTCGCATCCATTTTGCTGATTTCTCGCTTTTTAAAGGTCCTATTCCTATTAGAAAGTAAAGTTTTTCAGATAAACCAGAATCGACTATGTATTTCATGTATGTTTTCAACACGTCTGCATCGTAGCAAAACTGGGTTTGAACAAATTTTGCTCCAATGCTAGCTTTTGCTTCCAAGGCTGCGGGCTCCCAATTTTCTATTGGATCGTGAACAATTGCAGCAGCCCCTGGAAAAAATTTCGATTTTGTTGCCAATTCTCTCCCCCCCATCGTTTGGCCCTTTGTATTCATGTCATTGATTATGTTCAAGACGGTTTTTGCATTTACATCGAAAACTGCCTTTGCATCAGGTTGATTGCCTTTTTTAATGGGGTCTCCAGCCATTACAAGTACATTCCTGATCCCAAGAGCAGAGGCACCCATTAAATTACTTTGTATAGCCAGTCTATTCCTGTCTCTGCAAGTGATTTGAAAAATGGGGTCTATGCCTTTGTTTAACACAATGGCCGAGCCTGCAAGACTTGACATATGAGCCATTGCACCGGCATTGTCGGTTATATTTATAGCGTGTACCGATCCTTTTAGGAGATCAATTTTAGCTTCCAACTCCGCAGGTCCAGCACTTACAGGTGGGGGTATTTCAGCAGTAATCACGAAAGGTTCACTTTGCAGTGCTTGCTTTAGAGATTTAAATTCCCCGGTCATATGGTTATTGTATTTTCTTTAGCTTGTGTCTTCACGAATACTTTTGATCAAACTCATTGCCATGAGAATATATACGATAATTAAAGGAGGTGAAATCAATAAAATAATCGTTTGAAATGGCCTCAACCTTTCTAATGGATCCGTTGATCCGGAGGACAAAATTAATAATCCCAATGGCATTAAACCGATGAAAACAGCCCAAAAAACACGATGCCATTTTTCCGGATTATCGCCCGATTGCATTTTTTTAGTTGCACCCGAAGCTAGGGTATAAGCACCCGAGTCGTAGGTTGTTGCCATGAATATCAAACTAAATAAGCCTAAAATGGGTAAAATCCACTTGCCCATGGGCATGGCTGATACGCTCCTGGAAGTCATAACCGCAGCACCCTCACTGTTCATAATTTCAACAATCGGCATTGAGCCATTCAACTCCAGATAAAGTGCATTGTTTCCCATGATCATAAAGAAGAGTGCACACCCCATGGTGCCAAACCCGAGAACACCGAAAATCATCGTTCTTAAAGTCCTGCCTCTCGATATTCTGGCCACAAAAATACCTATAAATGGACCTAAACCAATAAACCAGGCCCAATAAAAGACCGTCCAAGCCTTACTGAATTCTGATTTGCCAAAAGGAGAAGGGCCAAGGTTCATGTCAACAAAGTTTTTCGTCATAAAAATGAAACTGTCGAGAGAAGTTTTTACGATGAAGTTTGTCGGTCCAAAAATTAAAATATAAAGCAATACAAAAAATGCCAGATAGACACAAAATTTACTTAGTTTCTGGATTCCACGTTCAATACCAAAATGCACGCTGGTGGCAAAAATTAACAAACAGATAAACAACACAGAAATCGTAATAATCAAGCTTTCTTCTATGCCAAAAAACTCGGTAATGGTTGCACTGATTGTCGGCGTAGTGAACCCTAGACCTCCAGCCAAAACCCCCAACAGAGCAACCATATAGACTAAATCTATAATCCTTCCACTCATACCCTTGGCTTTATCGCCCATGATTGCTTGGCAAGCAGTGCTAGTTCTTAAAGTTCCATAATTACGAACATGATAAGCATAAGCCATAGCCACCGCAGGCAAACAATACAAAGCCCAACCTGTAATTCCCCAATGAAACAGCCCATATGAAGTAGCCCACGCTATAGCCTCTATCGATTTAGGCTCGGCATTAAATGGTGGATCAAGGTAGTAATAAACCCACTCCGTTGTTCCCCATAAAACAAGAGAGGCTCCTATGCCACTGCAAAATAACATTGATGACCAGCCAAATAGACCATATTCGGGTTCCTCATCTTCGTTGCCCATGACTAGATTTCCATATTTACTGACAGCCAGTATTAACAAGAACAGGAGGGTAATTATTCCCATGAGCATATAGACCGGACCCAAATTGGTAGCCACATAGTCGTAAGCGTTATTAAGGGTTAGACTGCTTAATTCAGGAGCTACAATTAATGGAATACAAAGACTTAATATAATTAAGACCGTGGTAAAAAAAATAAACCAATCAATATTTTCTTTGCCTTTTAGAATGATTTGATCTCTCCGGCTTTTGGAACATGTCTAGTCTAGATAAAAAATAGTCTTAGTGCACTTTCTTGTTAAAAAATAAAAAAAAGTTTCAGCCTTGCTTTTCTTTTGTTTTGCACACCAAGTATCGGGTATTATGAGCACTCGAATATTGTGTTTAAAAGAACTGCCTTGGTTTACCGGCAGAGCCTAAAGAGAAAAGTATATGAGCCAGTACGAAGCCCCTGTGAAAGACATGATGTTTGTTCTTGATCAATTAATTGGGTTGGATGATTTGAATAAACTCAAGGATTGTGAAGGGATCAATAATGAGTTTGTTGAATCGGTACTGACCAGCGCAGCTGAAATAGGTTCAGAAGTGATTGCACCCACCAATGTTGATGGAGATCGTTATGGTGTATCGTTAAAGAATGGCGTCGTTGAAGTCCCGCCTGGGTATCAAGAAGCTTATGACAAGTATATTCAGGGTGGTTGGAATGGTTTGGGATTCAAACCTGAGTTCGGTGGTCAGGGTTTGCCGGCAACAATCGCCATACCAGTCAATGAAATCATAATGGCTGCAAATTTTTCCTGGTCACATCTAGCTTTACTGTCCCAAGCCGCCATGAGGGCAATGGAAATACATGCAAACGATGAGTTGAAAAATCTTTACTTACCAAAAATGGTTTCAGGTAAATTCTCAGGAACTATGGTTCTCACCGAATCTCAGGCAGGCTCTGACTTAGCGGCGCTGAATACAACAGCTGAACCTGAGGAGCAACATTACAAAATCACCGGACAAAAAATATTCATCACATGGGGCGACCATGAACTTACAGACAATATAATTCATATGGTGTTGGCAAGACTTCCAGATGCACCTGAGGGTGTGAAAGGCATCTCACTGTTTTTGGTTCCCAAATACCTTGTCAATGCAGATGGTAGTCTTGGCAAGAGAAACCGAGTGGAAACGGTGTCTTTGGAACACAAGCTTGGCATTCATGGCTGCGCAACTTGTGTGATGAATTACGATGCTGCTGAAGGATACTTAGTCGGCCAACCTAACCAAGGTTTGGTGTGCATGTTTACCATGATGAACGACGCCCGGATTGGTGTAGGCAATGAGAGCGTCGCAATTGCAGAGAGGTCCTATCAGCAAGCGCTTGCTTACGCAAAAGATAGAATCCAGGGGACAACTCACGATGGCGGCAAGAGAGTCAGCATCATCCATCATCCCGACGTCAGACGTATGTTGCTCACTATGAAATCACAAATCGAGGTCATGAGAGCTATGGTCTTTTCCACTGCCGCTGAACTGGATTACTCTCGCAAATCTGAATCAACCGAGGATCAAAAACGCCATGGTGATCGAGTCGATTTAATGACACCCATAGTCAAAGGTTGGTGCAGTGAGGTATGCCAAGAACTGACCTCCATTGGGCTACAAATCCACGGTGGCATGGGCTATATTGAAGAAACTGGAGCCGCACAACATTTTCGCGATGCAAGAATCACTACAATTTATGAAGGCACTACCGGTATACAGGCCAATGATTTGGTTGGAAGAAAAATTCTCAAAGACAAAGGACTAGCCCTGCAAACTCTATTGCAAGACATAGAGCTTACAATATCGGAGTTGGACACGGGCCACAGCATCATTGCCCGGATTGGGGATGAGCTGAGTGAATCGATCGAATCCGTAAACTCATCCTTAAATTATTTGATAAATCATTATCGGGACGATCAGCATTTGGCAGGGGTGGTCAGTTACAATTTCTTGATGATGCTCGGTACCTTGATTGCGGGTTGGCAGGCTGCGAGATCGGCCCAGATTGCAGTACAGCAAATCCAATCCGGTGCATCGGATCGTGAATTCTATGAATCCAAACTGGTAGGCTGCCAGTTTTTTGCTGAGCAGATTCTGCCCAAGGTTCATGCCTATGGAAAATCCATTCGTACCGGTTCAGCTGCGACGATGGCCTTATCTGAAGATCAGTTTTAATCTAATTCAAAGACAAACCCAAAGCTTGATTGATCAAACCTAGGTAATTTTTTGTCAGTTCCGACCACTCTGATTGCAGCCATGGAGTATATTTTTCAGGACATTGATCAATGGATCTGGACAGTTCCTTGGTATCGATGAATTTCCAGTCAGCGATTTCAGTTATGTTGATTGAAATTTTCCCGTCATGGCGGCCTACAAAAACAGAGCACAATTCGTGTTCGCTGCCTTTTTTCTTAAAGGGTTCTTGATAGAAAAATTTATAGAGGTAATGCAATTCACAATCAATTGATAGTTCTTCCATCACCCGTCGATGTGCTGCATTTTCAATCTGTTCTCCCTGCCGGGGATGACTGCAACAGCTATTGGACCAGTAAAGATTCCACAATTCTTTGTCCTGACTTCTTTGTTGCAGTAAAACTTGGCCGGAAGAGTTAAAAATGAATATCGAGAAAGCCCTGTGCAACAATCCACTGCCGGTGTGGCATGCAGCTTTAGATGCAAAACCTAATTCATTGTCTTGACGATCAACCAAAATCAGCAATTCATCTGTATCAGAGGCAATATCATTGTCAAGGTTCATTGTTTTGAAACAGTAAAACTGAGTGTTTCAAAGCCTTCTGACTCGATAGCTTCTGCTACTTCAGATTCTTTCTTGACCAAGGCAACCATTGCACCTCCTCCTCCTCCTCCGGTCAATTTTGCGCCCAATGCACCGGCCTCTCTAGCCAGACCAATCAACCGTTCAAGTTCAGGATTTGAGACTTGGAGTGCATTCAGCAAACCTTGACAAAAATTCATCATTTGTCCTAACAAAGCAAAGTCGTTGTTTTGAATGGCCGTGACAGACTTTAAGACCAAATCGTCAATGTCATCAAAAATCTTTTCGTACATGGCGGTATTTTTTCTCCAACCTTCTCGCACATTTCTCACAGTTTTCGCTGTGACTCCCTCGTGTCTTGAAAAACCCACCACCAGTGAAAAGCTTTCGTTAATGTTCAGTCGTTCAACCAATGGAGGTTCGCCAGTCCTATAGATCAAAGGCTGACCAAATGTTGCCATGGTGTTGTCAATTCCACTCGGATTGCCGTGCGCAATTTTCTCAGATTCGAACGCCATTCCATTGACTTCTTCATCGGATAAGCCCAGATTAAAATGGTTGCTTAATCCCCTGATGATAGCGACGGCTATCGCTGCTGATCCTCCCAAACCCATACCTCTCGGGATGTCTGGAAATACCTCAATACGCATACCTTTGTTACTTAAATTAAGTCGTTCAAGGATTGCCCCTGCAGGTTTTTCAAACGATTGTCTTTGTTCAATATCTTTATCCAACTGGTATTCAATTCCCCAAGATGGAATCATCAGCATCACACTTTCTTTGCAATCCTCTATTTTGACCCGGATAGTCTGCGGCACAGGAACTGCAATGGCGTGACGTCCATAGACCACTGAGTGTTCTCCCAGGAGTATGACTTTGCCAAATCCAATACCCTCAATGGCTTCATTGGACGAGCTTTTATTGGCAATCAAACCACTTGGTTTCCTGCTGGTTTTTCTCTGCAAGTCTTCAAGAATATCCCGTGCTTTCCAAACCTTTATGTCGCCACTGATTAGTAATTTTTCAAGCACTTGATCAAACAATTTTATTGGCGTGCCAGCTGCTTTTACCACCGATCTGGCATGCAGAGTCATATGTCCTTTTTGAATGCCTTCAGTTACAAGTGCTTTCAATGCCGAAAAATTCTGAGCCAAGCCGACAGCAGCCATTACCCTGGCCAGTTCCATCGCTGATTCCACATTGAGTATTCTTAAATTCAATGCCACTGCTGGATTGGATTCCATAGGTCCACCAACCGTTCCTACTTTGATGGGCATTTCAATTTTGCCGACTAAATTTCCCTTGCTATCTATGGACCATTTAGACAGAGCTGAGTAGCGTCCATGTCTCGCTGCGTAGGCGTGAGCTCCAGCTTCAATTGCCCTCCAATCGTTCCCAGTTGCCAGAGCCACAGCATCAATCCCATTCATAATACCCTTGTTGTGAGTGGAAGCACGGTAGGGATCTGCGTGTGCAAAATCAGAAGCAATTACAATTCCATCCCTGACTCTTTCGCCATTGTAGTCAGCGGTTTCAAGCGCATCTTTTGGGATAATCACAGACGCGGAAGCCAGGGCCTTATCTGAAAGATTGGATAGGATTCTTAGGAAAACCTCACCCTCGGTTATCGATTCGATCAATGAGGCGATACCCTCACACATTCCATTGACTAGATTGGCTCCCATGGCATCCCTGGTATCAACGTGGAGATCGATGATTAACATATCTTGTTCAAATGAACTCATTGGATAGGTTTTAACGTTCAAATCAACCGCACCCCCACCTCGGGCGACCATTCTGGGGTGAAAACTGTTGGCAAGATTTAAAATATCCTCCTTTCTGGACATAATTTCAGAGCGTGCTTTTTCCAAATTGTTAATATAGAGGACTTGAATTTGGCCTATGAGAATTGGATCGCCCGACTCAGCTTTGAACCCACCATAATTCCTGAAAATTTTAGCTGCCGAACTCAATGCGGCAACAATGGAAGGCTCTTCAACAGCCAGCGGGATCACATAATCTTTTCCATTGATTAAAAAATTCAAACCAAGGCCTATCGGCAGTCCCATGACTCCAATGACGTTCTCAATCATTTTATCAGCACTATGCAAGTCCAATTGTTGTTGCTGATTTTTAAGAGCCAGATAATCTTCCTTGGAAATCAACCCTCGTTTATACACAGCTTCAACTCGATCTTTGATAGACAAGCGATAAAAGTTTGGAAATCTTGATTTGTCCATATTCTAATTATCCAATAAGGAGATCATGATGGCGATATCGGTCTTTTGATGCAACTTATTGGGTGAAAAAAAATTTATACAATGTAAGAATAAGTGATTGATTGTATTTGGTTGGAGATATGAGCACAGACAAACCATGGGTGAAAAATTACCCAGAAGGGACGCCTGATCAACTGGAATTTGACCCGAAAACGTTGGTAACTCTTTTGGATGATGCAGAATCCGAATATCCGGAGTCTCCTGCTTTTGCTAATTTTGGCAAATCCATCACCACTAAAGAGGTTGAAATCAAATCCAAACAATTTGCCGCTTATTTGCAAAAGGATTTGGGCCTAAAAAAAGGGGATCGTATCGCTCTGATGATGCCCAATTTATTGCAGTATCCAGTTGTTATATTCGGTGCTCTCCGAGCGGGTTTGATCGTTGTGAACGTTAATCCACTTTACACCTCAAGAGAACTAAAACACCAATTGAAGGACTCAGGGGCGAAAGTAATTATGATTTTCGAGAATTCAGCTCATGTGCTGGATGCTGTTTTCTCAGAACTGGAAATTGAACACGTGATCGTCACAAAAATTGGTGATTTTTTAGGATTCCCAAAGGGCCTCTTCATGAACATCGCGGTGAAGTACCTCAAAAAAATGGTACCACCCTACAAGTTTCCCCGGGTCATCAAGTTTAAGGACACCCTGACCCGGTCAACAGAAGACTTTAAAGCGATCCCTATTTCTGTCAATGACATTGCCTTTTTGCAATACACAAGCGGGACAACAGGATTTTCCAAAGGAGCCATGCTGTCGCATGGCAATGTGACTAAAAACTTAGATCAATTTGAAAGTATGTTGATAAATATATTGGAAGATCAACAGGATATTTATATGAACGCCTTGCCAATTTATCATATTTATTCTTTGGTGGTTTGTGTGTTTGCTGGATACTCTAGAGGAGCGTTAAATGTACTGATTACAAATCCCAGAGACACTGCAGCATTTATTGAGGAAATGAAAAAATGGCCCTTCACTTTTTTCAATGGGGTCAACACTCTTTATGAGAGCCTGCTCAATCACCCAGAAATAAAAAATGTCAATTTCGATTCAATGAAACTTTCAGGATGCGGGGGCATGGCAACCCTGAAATCTACTGCAGAGAGATGGTATGAATTGACCGGTAAAGTCTTGCTTGAAGGTTACGGTTTATCAGAAACATCACCCGGTGTGACAGTTTCACCGGCCTACACGGAGAAATTCACAGGCACGGTCGGGTTGCCCATTCCCAATACAGAGATCTCAATTCGAGATGATGACGGTAATGAAGTTGAACGTGGTCAACCGGGTGAAATCTGTATTAAAGGACCTCAGGTGATGCAGGGATATTGGCGGAATGAAGAAGCAACGGCTGAAGTCATCGGAGAGGACGGATTTTTCAAAACGGGCGATATCGGAACCATGGATGATGAAGGATTTCTTTCCATTGTTGATCGGAAAAAGGACATGATCATCGTTTCTGGCTTTAATGTTTATCCCAATGAAATCGAGGATGTGGTCTGCATGCACCCTGGCATAGTTGAGGCAGCCAGTATAGGGGTCACAGACGAGAAGACAGGGGAAGCTGTGAAATTATTTGTTGTTCTCGGGGGAGAGCAGAAGCTCGCAAAAGAAGAGATCATTGATTACTGCAGACAAAACTTAGCTGCCTATAAGGTTCCAAAGCAGATTGAGTTCATGGACGAGCTGCCAAAAACCAATGTTGGTAAAATCTTAAGGAGAGAACTTAGAGAATAACTCTTCAGCCACATCTGTGTGATTGGTTGTGGCTACGGAATCACTTTTTCATCACCCAGCTGACGATTGGTCAGGCTTGTGATGGGTGGAAACAAATTTGACAGTTAATTAGGGGAAAGATTATGGGTGTATTGAAAGGAAAAATTGCAGTAGTTACTGGAGCGGGCAGAGGCATTGGTAGGGAAATCTGTCTAAGTTTTGCAAAACAGGGTGCAAAAATAGTTGTTAATGATTTAGGGGCAGATAGAGATGGTACCGGTGAAAGCAAGGTAGCCGATGAGGTCGTAAAAGAAATCAAAGAGTTAGGCAGTGAGGCTGTGGCCAATTATGATTCGGTAGTTACGGTAGAAGGGGGCAATAATATTTTCCAAACTTGCATAGAGGCTTTCGGTGCAATGGATATTCTGGTCAATAATGCAGGGATCTTGAGAGATAGAACTCTCTACAACATGGAAGAAAGCGAGTGGGATGGGGTAATCAATGTGCACTTGAAGGGACACTACAACTGCAGCCGTCCTTTTGTGAGGTACATCAGGGACAGCAACAGGTTAAATTGTCGTATCATAAATATGTCATCCGTGTCCGGTCTTTATGGGAGTTTTGGGCAAACGAATTATGGTGCTGCTAAAGCAGGCATAGCTGGATTTACCCGATCACTTGCTTTGGAAGTAGCTAAGTATAAATGCACTGTCAACACTATCTCTCCGGGTGCAGCAACGAGAATGACTTTTGATCTAATCGAGGCTGCAGGCGGAAAGTATGATGCAACTGATTGGACCCAAGGGCCTGAACAAATAGCCCCGGTGGTTACTTGGCTGTGTTCAGATGCTGCCGATACTGTTACATCGCAGATAATTCACTCTCAGGCAGGGATACTGGGAATCATGCAACAACCCGCTGTCATAAAGTCGTTCACGACCGAAAAGCTTTGGACTGTAGAACAACTCGATCAATTGATGCCAGAACTAATTGAAGCGAAAAAACATCATGATGTTGAAGTATCGGAAAAAGGTGCTCCTAAAAAAATCTAGGATATTGGCCTTGCGTATGACTAGAAATACAACCGCATAATACATTCGGCGACACAAGCAGGCCTGTCTTGATTTTCCACTTCAACCGAATACTGTTCT
>ENA-ORDI01001400-ORDI01001400.1-marine-metagenome-genome-assembly--contig:-NODE-1400-length-13311-cov-3.564002_pt1 | contig 13311 bp, 7 predicted proteins | sample MGYA00248628_ERZ508525 | MGnify/ENA primary metagenome ERZ508525 (study PRJEB26195, sample SAMN05422138) | marine metagenome | isolation source: East of Porto Seguro, South Atlantic Ocean | place...
ACGGTCAGCAAGCCATGTAGCAGCGTCCATGCGCTCTTTGTTGGAAACGTTCTCGTCACGAAACACGCTTAGAACGAAGTCGGTCAGCTCGCTACCGTCTGAGGTACGTTCCTGGATGTAGTTGTGGAAGCCCACGGGACGCCCTCCGGGGTTACCGCTCTGTCCGGGCACGAAGCGGCCTGTTGTGTCCCTGTTCTGAGGTGGGTTGGTTTGAGTGGGAATCATTTCATCCAGCTAAGGTCTATCCCGTCGGTATTAGCACCCTTTTCGATTAGCAGGCGTACTTTGACGGGGGAGCCCTTCCGGGCTGCCCAGTACAGGGGCGTCCTGCCGTTTTCGTCCCTCGCATCGACCTCTGCACCATGCTCATCAATGCTGGGTGTAGAGCAACTAACCCCTTTAAAGCCTATTTCTAAGCTCTACACAGGAACCCTGTCACTAGGTGTTCGGAAGGCTCGACCAGGCACACCAATGTAGTTTTCGGCACTTTGGACCAGATCAACACACGATTGAACGATCCGAGGTTGCATCGTCAACCAAGCTGTGCCATCTGCGGATTCGCTTACAAAAAGTAAGTGACTACAGTTGTTATCAGATTGAACAGCGACAACATTAGTAATCGAGAGGGTCATGAAAGCACTATTTATTCGCAACTTACAGGAGTGGGCCAGCCAAGAGTTCACCACCAACGCCGGCGGTCGGGGATGGAAGCATCACGAGTACCTGGCCGCCCTGATCGTGCTGCACCGGGAGTGCAAAGTCGCCGCCCGGGACAATGCAGAAGTGGGAGCAATACTCGACTCGATCGGATTGACCGAAGTCGCTGTCTGAGATTTGCGTCGGCTGTATCAGCTGCGACACTTCAACCCGAAAGGTAAAACCATGAAGAAACTAGAAGAACTAGGAATGTGTCTGCGGTTTACCGATCACCCGGACCAACATCACAAAACCGCCGAGTGCGATAACTGGCGTTCTGATTGCGAACGCAAAGGCCATGTGGCGTGGGAATTTGACGACGGTACACAAGGGGATAAGTGCCTGGACTGCGGCGCATTAATCCCAACAGCGAACAAAATCTGACAAAACGTATCTTCTCTATTGGGATCACACTGTCTGGTTACCCTGGCAATTTCCTCAGCGCTGGATATCGGACCCAGATGATTGCGAACAATGCGAGACCAATCAACGCGAATACCCGAACAGCCTGTCCCAGCCCGATAGCGTCCCCGACTATTCCGAGAGCAAGGCTTCCAAGTGGGTAGAATCCCATCATCAATACTTGGAATCCCATCACCCGGCCACGCATGTTCATTGGGGTCAGAGTCAGAATCAACAGCGTGTGCGTTATGCCAAATACGGTACTTATCAAACCGAGAGCGGCGATTGCAGCGAAACCAGCACTCACAGTGGTCGTATAAGAAAATCCGATCGAGCCGATAGCCTGAATCATTGCCGCAGCGAGAAGCAGCAGGCCAGGATTTCTGATCCTACGACCTCTCAGCGAGATATAAAAAGCCGTGCCGAGTGCTCCAAATCCCTGAGCCGACATAAGAAATCCGAATTCGGTGGGTCCGGCTTCGTAAACATTGCTCGCGAAGGCAGGTGCCATCGATTCGAAGGCGTAACCGAAAAAGTTGTTGACTCCGACAACAAGTAAGCAAGCGAATATGGCTGGATTCGAACTCGCGAAACGAAATCCTTCAGAAATTGCGGTAATCGGATTGGTTCTAGGTTCGGCTGTTCGGGCTTGAAACATCGCCGGTAAATTGCGAAGTGAAATAAAGTTCGCTGAGTACGTTAAGCCAATCGCAAAATAGGCATATTCGGGATCGACAAATCTAACTATGCCCCCACCGAAATTTGAGCCGACAAACCAGGCGAGGTTAAGTGACACCATTTCCAATGCGAGGGCAGAACCTAGCGCTGCTGGACCGATGATGCTCGATATATATGCTCGCCTGGAAGGGATCTCGGCCATCATCATTGATCCGACCAGGAATGTATACAAATAGATGACCGTCGGTGTGGCGAGCCCAGCGAAAACGCTGATTGCGAATCCGACTGCCAGAATAGAAAGACCAAGCTGGGTCGATCTAAATACGTTGCTCCGAGGAAATCTATCTAGTAGGTCACCCAAGAATGGGCCGAAGACCAGGAAAGGGATAATCCTGAAGAAAACCAGGAGTCCGACTGCTGTTGAGTTATCCGTTTGTTGAACAATCAGCCATGCAGTGACGGTGAAATCGACGAACCGAACAAGATGCCCAAACACGCTTACGCCCAACACTCGCCGAAATACCGGGTGCTGTAATGGCCGGGGTCCCCGCCGGAATCGCCTGCGGCGTCCTCGGATCGATCCAGATTTCATTGAGATTTTCAGCTTTCAGCGGAAGCCTTGGTATCACTCTCAATGAGTCGTCCAGGGCCCTTCAGCCTGATAACTCCTCGACTATCTATCGGCGGCATCTTTTTTGCCTGGAAGGATCCAACCTCACAGCTCGATTGGATACAAGGCACCGGCGCCTGAAGCAATTTTGCCCAGGCTTCAGTTGGTCGCAAATCCGAGATAATGAGTGGTAACGCTTTCGGAGGCATGTCAGTCGCGCTACCCATCATCCTGAATTAATCGTGTCCTCGGTGTAATCGGGAATTCAAGATCTACGCCCGTAACTCAAATACCAACCCGGCTCACCTGAACCCAAGCACAATGAAAATACCCGCCATACTCAACGCCGTGCCCACAATCGCAAAGCGCGACAACCGTTCGCGAAGTATAACCACCGCCAAAATCACAGCAAACATCGGCGACGTGTTGATCAGCACCACAACAACTCCCGGCGACGCCTTCGCAAGCGCCAGCACGAACGTCAACGCACCAATCGCAAACAACACCGCGCCCACCGTCAAACGTATCCCGTTGCCCCGGAAAACACGCGTAATTCGCGTTGATGGAAACAAAATGCTAACCGCAACAAACAAAATCGCCGGAACCAGGTTGCGAATAATCGCCGCCGCAACCGGAGGCGTCTCTTCCAGACCCACCACCGTCGATAAAAATCCCCCCACCCACAAAACAGCAACCACCGCCGGCAGCAATATTCCCGCGTAATGGCCCCGACCCGTCGCTCCCGGCGAATCATCCTTAACTCGCCAGTTCAGCAGAATCACCCCGCCGATAATCAACGCCGCACCACCGATCACGCCAACCTGCGGCGAATCGTCCAGAAACAGCCAGCCCGACACCATCGAAACGACAATAAATATGCTCTGGGTGGTCGGGTAAACACTGCTCACCGTGGTCCTGCTGACCGCCAGCCAGAATACCAGCGAACCTGCCGTGTTTATCAGCGCGCCGCCAGCAAGAAACAGCACGGATCGAAGTTGAAGGTGCGCAAGATCGTCGATCTGGCCGATGACCAGCGATACGACCAAAAGAAAGGCGAGGCCAATCAATGCCTGCGAAGTGACAATGTGGCTCGATCGGACGTTTTTTCCGACGCCCTTTAAGACGATACCCGTGAGTGCCCAAACGACGGCATTAGCCAGGGCCGCTAACTCGCCCAAAAGCTCACCTGCGTCCTCAATTTATTCTTGTACTTCTTGGATTCTGTCAGAACTCAGAGTTCGCCACTCGATCAGGTCGACCTAAATACAGGTTGGATCACGATATTTATGCAGCCAACTCGATCATTAGAGCCGACCATCTTCCAGCGAAAATCTCTCGCCGACTGGACGCTGGGATCGGTTCATCATCCACCGACCTGATCCTCAGGTAGTTGCGTAACTCGTCGAACGCACTGCAGAAACGACTAGCCGACTCGAAGTTTCGGAAGCCAAGCATCGGGTAGTAGCGCTGCTTGATCGGTCGATGACTTTGTTCCATACGGTTGTTCAGGTACTGGTTCTGGCGGTGCAGGACCTTGCGACCGATGATCCAACGAATTGCCTTCGTGTATGCAGGGTGTTTGTCTGTAGTCATACGCAGTGGCTTCTCTCCTGCACCGTCCAGCAGGCGACGCAAGAAACGACGTGCTGCGTGTTTGTCCCTGTGCTCACTGAGCATCGAATCGAGAAGGTTCCCATCACGATCGATCGCCCGGTACAGGTAGCGCCATTGACCACCGACCTTGATGTATGTTTCGTCCAGGTACCAGGAGACTCCTGCTGTGCCACGGCGCTTGGTTCGAAGATTCTCGCTGACCCACGGGGCGAACCGGAACTCCCAGGCCCGGATGGTCTCGTGGCTGATCTCGAACCCGCGCTGTAAGAGCAGCTCTGCCACATCCCGGAAGCTGAGTTTGTACCTCAAGCGCCAGAGGACAGCCAGCAATACGATGTCCGTCGGGAACTGCAGATCATTGAACGGTGAACCGGTCCGTTCATTGAAACGCCTTCCGCAGACTGGACAGAAATATGTCCGGTAGCCCAGCGAGGTCCGATGTTTTCTCTTCGACGTGGACGCAGACAGGCAGTGTGGGCAGGACATGAGCGGTCTCCTCAACTAATGAGGGACGATGCTATTCTGCCCCCGACGCTGAGTTCTGACAGAACCCCCGGACATATGTCGTGGGCGACGATGATGCAATTAGCGAGGCCGTAGCGGCTCTTGAAAAATCGCTGCCTAACGTCGGTACCGCGTGCACCGTCGTCGATGTGCCGGTGCTGGGGCGGCCTGAGGTCGTTGTCGAGATCGAGGCACGGGCCGTTACGGCTCGTCGCTGAAAAGCTGCTCCCAGGTTGGTGGGTCTTCGATTTGGGAGCGCGACTGAGAAAACGGGTTGCCTGCCCGCAGTAGCCTCGCGTGATCGGCGGCGGCATCTCGCAATGACGGGGCCGGGTGACCAGCGGCAAGCGATGGCCCGCCGTCGATTCCTGTAAGCCCGCGAGGCCCGGTGTTCGATAGCTGCTGGTCGTCGACCCCGCCAACGACTCCCCTGGAGTGAACAACAACGCGGAAATTACCGAGACCCTCAGGGGCGATTAACGCGCCAATGCCCACCATGTCTTCTTCGGACTCCGATCTTGAAACTTCCCTGCTCCTGGATCGGTCCTCGACGTACCGTAAAAAATCCTCGATTCCGAGGTTTGTCAGAAAGTTCGACTGGGTCGTGTTTCCGTTTTTGGTGAAACCGTTGACCATCAGCGTGTGATCAACCGCGGTGAAGTCGACATGGGCCGTGATGTCCTGTTTGCCGATTCTGCGAAGCGGGTTCTGGCCGAGCGTGTGCTGGTAGTAGCAGCGTAACGAGCCTGAAAGTCGCGTCGGCGCGTAGAGATCGGGCCTGTCGAACCCGTAATCGATCGTGATTACGTACCCACGGTCGAGAGTTGCCGAAACCGAGTCCGACCAGTATCCGAGCCGCAGGTTAACCTCGCCCCGGTACCCGTCAGGGAGCGAGCGGACGAACGGTAGCACCCTGGCTTCGACTTCGGGCTCAACGACGTCTCCGACGGTTTCGACGAATGCGTCGTTCCTGTAGTCGACAAATATCTCCCTGACGGCCCCGGCCTCGACGATGAACCTGTTCACCGGGTGGGCATCGATCAGCTCGTTGGAAATAACGCAGCCCGTAATGGCGGTCGGTAGATCGGCATGACCGGCTACCCAATCAGAGCCTACGGGTGGTACCAAATCGGTGGCGGAGTAGTGCAAAACCTTTGCTAAATCAGGCAGTTCGCGCTCCGCGTATTCGGTGAAGTCCGAACGGAGCACGCCGTCTCCAGCACCCATCTCAACGACGACGAACTCACCGGGCGAGCCGAGCCGTTGCCACATTTCGCGCAGTTGCAACGCCAGCAGCGCGCCGAATGCAGGGTGTGTAACCGGGCTGGTGAAGTAGTCACCGTCAGTGCCAACCGGTGTTGAACCCTGCTGGCGCCGCCTGCTCGGGTAGTAGCCAAATTGCGTGTCGTATAGCGCGGCTTCTATGAACGCTTCGAACGTGATCGGTCCGTGTCGGCCGATGTGGTCGATCAACTGCTGTTCAAATTCGCCGAGCGTCGGTGGTGGCAATTTAATGTGAAACCTGTAGCCGCTGTTAACGGATGATCGAAAGATCGAAGACGGTGGAGTCGCTTCTGCCTCCCCGCGTCGACTAACGATCCTGAATCAAGTTCAGGATGACATATTTCCGGGTGTCAGAAAGGGTGTAGGGAGGCGTTTTTCGAACGGCCGGACGCATTCCCCACGATCTGACCTTCTCTCGGGGGAGAAGAAAGTTTCCGAAGCGACAACCGCAGATTAGCCGCGTTGCCCTATCGGGACGTACTTCTGCTCGCGATCGCCCGTGTACTGGAGGAGCGGGCGGATCAGGATGTTGTGTTCGAACTGCTCGACGATCTGGACGGTCCAGCCAGGGATTCGTCCCACTGCGAAGATCGGCACGAACAGGTCCTGCGGTACGCCGTTAAGGTAGTAGATGACTCCGGCAAAGAAATCGACGTTTACGTGGATGCCGCGGCGGGCGTACGGTTTCATCGCGTCGACAACAGCTTCGAGGATCTGGTACCACTCAGGCTGGCCCATTTCCTCGCTCAAATCCTTCACGCCCTGGCGCAGGTGGCCGGCCCTGGGGTCTTCGGCCTTGTAGACCCGGTGCCCGAAGCCCATCACGCGCTGTCGATTGGATAGCAGGTTCTGCACATAGTCGGCAGCGTTCTCGGGCTTGCCGATTTCGCGTGCCATCTGCATTACGTTTTCAGCGGCGCCCCCGTGTGACGGGCCGGAGAGCGCGGCGATACCGGCAGTCACTGCACCGTGGATATCGGCAGCGGTGCCCGCCACGACACGGGCGGTGAAGGCCGATGCGTTCGAGCCGTGATCGGCGTGCAGGACAAAGTCCTTGTCCATCAGGTTCATCGCCTGGCCACTCGGCTCGTTGCCGTCCATCATGTAAAGGAAATTACCCGCATGATTCAGAGTGGTACTGGGTTTGATCGGGTCTTTGCCGCGCCGGATATTGTGATGCGCCATTACTATCGACGGCACCTGCGAGGTAAGCCGGAGACCCTTTCGGATGGTCGCTTCAGTTGAGTTGTCGTTACGGTCCGGGTCGAAGCCTGAAAGCGCTGAAACGGCGGTACGGAGGGCGTCCATCGGGTGGGCGTCTTTGACGATCTCGATCACGTCGAAGATCTGCTCGGGAAGCTCACGGGCACCCTTTAGCTCGGCATCGTAATCGTCGAGCTGGGTCTGCGTTGGCAGCACGCCGTGGATCAGCAGGTATGCCGTTTCCTCGAAGGTCGAGTGCTCGGCCAGCTCGTTGATGTTGTAACCCCGGTATTCGAGGACGCCTTCCTTGCCATCGATGAACGTCGTGGCGCTGCGGTCGAAGTAAACCCCCGCGAGTCCTCGGTGCAGCGTGATTTCGTCGTTGGTCATTTAGGGTTACAAATCCGTCGCGCCCGGAATCGGCGTCACTGTGGGCCTTCGAAAACCTGGCGAACTATGGCATGTAGGAAATCATGTCTGGCAACGCCCGATTCAGGCATTGTGCAAACTGTAACAATGCAATTCGAGGCTACACTGCGCGCAATAGGCCGTCAAATTGACGGCCTGTTGTTTTTCGTGAGTTTTTTTCGTTGCAAAATCCGGCACCGACGCCGACTTGAACTGCTGCGAAAACCCGCAGCAATTACCCGTGTTGGCTATCGATTCACGACTTGTCTGCCACCTGCTTTGTCAGCATGTCGACTACCTCGCCAACGGGTATTGCACCGAGGTCTTCACCCGTTCTGGTGCGCACAGCCGCCGCGCCGGCCTCTATTTCACGATCGCCGACTACCAGCATGTACGGCACCTTCTGCAACTGGGCCTGCCTGATCTTCGAGTTCATCCGGTCGTTCGAATCGTCAACTTCAACCCTCAGGCCAGCTGCCCTGAGCTTCGTTCCGATCTCATGACAGAATTCGTTGTGGCGGTCTGCGATCGGCACCACCACTGCCTGCACGGGTGCCATCCACAGCGGGAAGGCTCCGGCGAGGTGTTCGATCAGTACGCCCAGGAAACGTTCGAGCGTGCCGTACATCGCACGGTGGATAACGACCGGTCGCTTTCGAGTGCCATCTTCAGCCGCATATTCAAGGTCAAAGCGCTCGGGGAGCGAGAAATCGAGCTGCACCGTGCCCAGCTGCCAGTCGCGCCCGAGTGCATCGGGCACGAATATGTCGATCTTCGGACCGTAGAACGCGCCCTCTCCCGCTTCGGTGGTGTACTCCTGACCCGAGGTGTCGAGCAACTCGGTGAGGATGGCTTCCGCCTGTTCCCACATCTCGTCTGATCCGACTCGCTTGTCGGGGCGGAGTGACAGCTCAAATCGGTATTTCTCAAATCCGAGCGCGGCATACGCTTCATCCAACATTTCAAGGAATGAACTGATTTCACCGCTGATCTGATCAAACGTGCAGAAGATATGAGCGTCGTCCTGGACCATCGAACGAACCCTGAAAAGACCCTGCGTAACGCCCGACCGTTCGTTGCGGTGCAATCGACCGAAGTCTGCCCACCGCAACGGAAGGTCCCGGTAACTGCGCGAATCGGCCTGGTAGAGCATTGCTGCCGCAGGGCAGTTCATCGGCTTCACGCCAAACTCGCGATCGTCGACATCGACGAAGTACATGTTTTCCGCGTATGCCTCGAGGTGGCCCGACTTCTTCCACAGATCGGTGTTGAAAATCTGCGGGGTCATCACTTCCTGGTAGCCGTATTTTTCGTACAACTCTTTGACATAGTTGATCAGGCTGTTCATCACAACCGCGCCCTTCGGCAGGAAGAACGGGCTTGCGGGTGCGATAGGGTCGAAAAAGAACAGGCCAAGCGCCCGTCCGAGCCTGCGATGGTCGCGCTTTTCAGCCTCTTCCCGGCGCTTCAGGTAGTCCTTCTGGGCGTCTCTCGACTCCCACGCGGTACCGTAGATGCGCTGGAGCATTGTGTTGTTTTCATCGCCGCGCCAGTAAGCGCCGGCCGATGAGAGCAGCTTGTAGGCCCTGATGTCTCCCGTACGTTCCATGTGACCACCGCGACACAGGTCTTCAAACGTACCGCCCGCATGGCTGCAGAAGGTCACCCGCTCATCGGCGGGAATACCTTCGAGAATTTCGACTTTGTACGGGTTGCCGCTGACGAGCTTGAGCGCTTCATCCCGACTCACCTCGCGTTCGACGAACTCGGTGTTCGCCCTGATCGAATCACGCATTTCGAACTCGATCTTTTTAAGGTCGCCCGGGGTGAATGGCTCGGGGACTGCGAAGTCATAGTAAAAGCCGTCCTGGATCGGCGGGCCGATAGTTAATTGTGATTCAGGAAATAGCTTGGTTACCGCCTCTGCGAGAACGTGCGCCGCGGAGTGGCGTATCCGGTCGCGGTAGTTCTGTTGATCTTCAGGCGAGAGGTCTTTGAATTTAACTGCCATTTTGATTGGCTCCGAACATGCGAAGCGCGATCCGTTCCGCTGTGCAAATAAATCACGCGTAAAACACCGCGTGAAAGGGTAAACGACGAAGTGTGGGGCGCGTCACCTGGATGGAGGGCGGCGCGCCTAGATAGTCAACGTGTAGCGCCCGAACGACGGGCTGCACTCCGCTGGGTCGCGTTCTGCCCGCGTGCCACTGGAGGGCGCGCAAACTGCTTGCGCGAGCGGGGCGGATTTTTGCGACAAATTGCACATAGTTCGATTGTATCCAGTTCTGGTGGGCGGTACAGGACTTGAACCTGTGACCTCGTCGATGTCAACGACGCGCTCTAGCCAGCTGAGCTAACCGCCCGCGAACGGAGCCTCAAGTCTATATGAGAACTCGCCTTTAGATGGCACTGGCAGGCGAGCAGATGTTTGGCGCGTTTGCGTCCGTTTTATTAAATACCGTGGCCCCGGCTGTTCCGCCGGGGCCACGGTGAGCAAACTTTATGTCTCACTCATTACACCGAATGAGACTTACTCCGTAGGATTCTCGCTCTTGCTGTCCTCCGAATCTCCGGAACCTTCTGAAGCTCCCTCGTCACCTGATCCATCGTCCACAAACTGTGGCGCAGGTTCGGGATTCTCTTCCGCAGTCGATGTCGAAGCACGGAGTGCCTCGGCTGCCCGTGCGGCATCATCGTCACCGGAATCAACGGACGAGTCACTACTCGACACTGCATCGGACAGTGCCGACACCGCGGCCAGCAGACCGCCGTCATCACCTGATGACAGGGTGGCCGCCGCGGCAGCTGCATCGGCTCCCAGCGTAGGACCAGCCTCGGCACCGACGCCGACCAGGTCTGCTCCGCCAATTGCTGCAAGTGCTTCTTCGAACGTAGCCGGGGCTTTCGTAAACCCGGTAAGTTGACCGTCCTTGCGGTCGCCTTCCTTGATCCCAAGCCGTGCGCGACCCTCTTCCGACAGATCCAGCCGGGCCGGAATCAATCGTCCGATGATCACGTTTTCCTTCAGTCCGTTCAATCGGTCAACGGAACCGTTTACCGCGGCCTCCGTCAACACTCGAGCGGTTTCCTGGAAAGAAGCTGCGGCCAGGAAACTCTGGGTGTTGAGAGATGCCCTGGTAACACCCAAGAGGACCGGGCTCGCGGTAGCGGGCTCGCCGCCCTCGGCCAGCATGTTGTTATTTGTGTACTCGTAGTCGTGCCGATCGACAAGTTCGCCGGGCAGCAGGTCGCTGTCGCCGGGGTTATCGACCCTGACCTTGCGCATCATCTGGCGAACGATCACCTCGATGTGCTTGTCGTGCAGCTGAACACCCTGCGACCGGTACACGGCCTGAACTTCGTCGACCAGGTAGCGCTGTACCGCGGCCTGGCCTTCGATTCGCAGGATGTCCTGCGGATTTTTCGGGCCGTCAGTCAACGCTAGGCCGGGTTCAACAGTATCGCCGTCGGAAACAAGAATTTCCGATGCTGCCGGAATAACGTATTCGCGCTCGTCGGTTTCTTCCCACGTAATGCGAACCACGGTCTTCGTAACCTGCACCGTGCCGGCGACCGTCGCGGTAATTTCGTCCTGCAGTTCGTCGTAGGTGCCTGCCTTGACCGCGGCTGCCTTTGCAGTCTTCTTGATCAACAGGACCGGTTCGCCCGCGTCGATCCAGTCGCCGGTCTTCATCGTCTGGCGATGTGTGTCGGGAATGTCTATTTGCTCGGAGAATTTCTCACTTAAAATTACCCTTATGACACGTCCTTCAGGCAGCTGGGCGAGTTCGACCTTACCGCCGATTTCAGAGAGAACGGCCATACCCTTGGGCTGCCTTGCTTCGAACAGTTCAACCACGCGAGGTAGTCCCGAAGTGATGTCCTTACCAGCGACACCGCCAGTGTGGAATGTCCTCATCGTTAGCTGTGTGCCAGGTTCACCAATCGACTGAGCTGCAATGATTCCGACCGCCTCGCCGAGCAGTGCCGGCGAACCCATTGCGAGGGAAGCCCCGTAGCATTTCCGAGAAATGCCTCGCTGGGTAGTGCTCGAGAGTGGAGAGAACACCCACGCTTCGGTCACGTTAGCTTCTTTGATCACCTGGGCCAATTCGCGGGTGATAAGTTCGTCGCGATCAGCGATAACTTCGCCCGTCTCCGGGTGCACGATCGGCTCGGACAGGTACCGGCTCCAGATTCGGTCGGCCAACGGTGCCTGCAATCCGCTCTTTCCGTCGTCGGAGATCAAGATTCCCTGTGCGCCGGGGTCGTTTTCCGTCGTGATGATCACGTCCTGGGCAACGTCGGCAAGCCGCCGGGTCAGGTAACCCGAGTCGGCCGTTCGCAGAGCGGTGTCGGCAAGACCCTTGCGAGCGCCGTGAGTCGAGATGAAGTACTCGAGGATCGTGAGACCCTCGGCAAAGCTCGAACGGATCGGCATCTCGATGATACGGCCCTTGGGATCCGACATTAGGCCGCGCATGCCGGCCATCTGCTTGATCTGGGCGATGTTACCTTTCGCTCCGGAATCGGCCATCGCGAAGATTCCACCGTAGCTCGGCAGATTCTCTTCTACAGCCTTCGTCATTTTTTCGGAAACGTCGGTCCAGATTGCGACTGACGCCTTGTACCGTTCGGGCTCGGTGATCAGGCCTTCAAGGTACTGCTCATCAAGGCGCGAGATTTTGGTGTCGGCGGCAGAGAGCAATGACTGCTTCTGCGGTGGCACAACGATGTCTTTCATCGCGATTGTGGTGCCGGACTGCGTCGCGTACTTGAAACCGAGGTCTTTGAGCTTGTCGAGCATCAAGGATGTGGTTTTGTTACCCATATCGTTGACGACTTCGCCCACGAGCGACTCGATCTCGCTCCGCGTAAATAGCTGGTTGCGGAATTCCATCTGCTCGGGAAGTGCCTGGTTGAAGATGATTCGTCCGACGGTCGTATTTATCCGTTCCCCGTCGGCGCCTCTGACGACGATCATCTCGCGCAACTTGACTCGCTCTGTGTCTAATGCAAGTAGCACGTCGTCGAAGTTGGCAAACGTCTTATACTTGGGGTTGCCGTCCTCGTCCCTTTCGACCGGTGTTACCCCTTCACCGTCGATTCCGGTGAGGTAGTACATGCCGAGGACCATGTCCAGTGTCGGCGAAACGATCGGGAAGCCCGAGCTGGGTGCCAGCATGTTGTTGGTCGAAAGCATCAGGCGTTGCGCTTCCAGCACCGCTTCCCTGGAAAGGGGTACGTGAACTGCCATCTGGTCACCGTCGAAGTCGGCGTTGAACGCCGCGCACACCAGCGGGTGCAGCTGGATCGCCTTACCTTCGATCAGCAGTGGCTCAAACGCCTGGATGCCCAAACGGTGCAGCGTCGGCGCGCGGTTAAGCAGTACCGGGTGTTCGCGGATAACGTCGGCCAGGATGTCCCACACTTCCGGCAGCTCGCGCTCAACCATCTTTTTCGCGGCTTTAATCGTGGATGCATGGCCCAGCGACTGCAGCTTGGAGTAGATGAACGGCTTGAACAGCTCAAGCGCCATTTTCTTCGGCAGACCACACTGGTGCAGACGCAGGGTCGGGCCCACGGTAATGACCGAACGGCCTGAGTAGTCTACGCGCTTACCCAGCAGGTTCTGACGGAAGCGACCCTGCTTACCCTTGATCATGTCGGCCAGGGATTTCAGCGGGCGCTTGTTGGTGCCGGTGATGGCACGGCCACGGCGACCGTTATCCAGCAGCGCATCAACCGACTCCTGCAGCATGCGCTTTTCGTTGCGCACGATGATGTCCGGCGCCGACAGGTCGAGCAGGCGCTTCAGACGGTTGTTGCGGTTGATCACGCGGCGATAGAGATCGTTGAGATCCGAAGTCGCGAAACGACCGCCATCCAGCGGAACCAGCGGACGCAGATCC
>ENA-ORDI01001401-ORDI01001401.1-marine-metagenome-genome-assembly--contig:-NODE-1401-length-13289-cov-4.253633_pt1 | contig 13289 bp, 10 predicted proteins | sample MGYA00248628_ERZ508525 | MGnify/ENA primary metagenome ERZ508525 (study PRJEB26195, sample SAMN05422138) | marine metagenome | isolation source: East of Porto Seguro, South Atlantic Ocean | place...
GGCAATCTTCGATTGTGTTTGTCCTGTTTTAAGCAACGAATATATTCCGTATCTTTTTTCCAGCGTGAGCTGGCTGTTGTGTTTCATTTGTGCTCCTCTTATTTTACTGTGAGAAAAATGCGAGGCCTACAGCGGCTCCGCTTCTTTCACAACCAGTCTTTGAGTTGCACTTAAGAGTTGAATTCAAGACTTTTATTAAACTGGCTGAAGCACAAAAAGAAAATGTAGAAAAGTTAATTGATCTTGCCCCAGATATTGATGACCCAAAGAAAAGCATTGAGCATGGGATTGAAATGATCAAATTGAATAAACTGAAAAAAGATACCGAACTTTGGATTGGTGGTGGGGAGTTTGGTGTATCCGGATGAGAAAAAATAATTTGCCGCGAAGGTCGCGGAATGGCACGAATGCTAATAAATTAGGAATCCTGATTATTATTCCTTAGTTGCATCTCATGACAAGGCATACAAATAAACAGTTGTTACGATGGATTCATTCTTTTTAAAAGCAGGCGACCTCATTAGGATTGAAGTTGAAATCCCAACGATTGAAAAACCAGTATATTTGTTAATTACGAGAATTATCGTTAATGGAAATGCACAACCCACCCCATCCCGTTGAATTCATACGAGAAATTTAGATGGAGCCATTTGGCTTAACTTTAAGAAAAGTTGCTAAAAAATTAAAAGATGCACTTTCTACATTTAACCGGGTATTGAATGGGAAAAGTAGTATTTCACCTGTATTGGCATTGCGACTTTCTAAAATTTTTGGAAGAAGTCTTGCCAGTTGGTTGATGATGCAGGATAATTATTCTCTTTGGGTTACAAAGAATAAAATGGATCTAAAGGGAATAAAAAAGATAGACATAATCCCGACTTAAACCCTTGTACTTAACGGCGGATCTGTTTTTGGGGCATAGATTCGTTCCGGATCCAGATCCCGTCGGTAATACTCAAATATTTTCCCGGTTCCTTGCCAATTTTCTATGCGATCAATGATGCGAATATTTCCAGTGAATTTGGATGAGACACCTTCTTTCACATGGCCCGTAATAAATAAAATAGATTCCTGTTTTTTCGCCCAATTCAGGTAAACCCGTTTCAGCATTTTCGCATATCCATTCCCCTTGTACTGGCTCTGGACTACAAAAGCATAGGTATAAAGTGTATTGTCCTTTCCAAAGTTGATATCCAATCGAGCCCAGGGTTCCCGGCTCAAAATTTCTAATGGGACACCAATAATATATCCAATTATTTCTCCGCGAAATCGGGCAATGAAGGGCAGGGAGCCTTCCCTGTTGAAATATTTCTGAATGGTATTTGCTGTGAGCACCGCAGCAGGGCCATATTCTTCGGCTAACGATTCTGATATGCGAATTAAGGAGGAAAAGTCATTTACACCGATATGCTCCATTCGCTCGATCTGGAATGGGCCACTTGAGGCAATAATCTTGCTTTTTGATTCAGATTCCGGTTGAAAATTCAGTTCTGCCATACCCATAGTTTATGGATAGAGGAAGTGAGATGGTAGATGTAAGATGGTGGCTGGTGATTGGTAAGTGGTAGCTGGGAGATCAGTTTACGCTCCACTACGATTGATAAATGGATTTTTGGATCACCGGACTAAATTTTAGAAAATAGTATGAAATCAAATTGGTGGATATTCAAGTCTCTCGGTAAATTCCTAGTCTATGACCTCATTTAATTCGCGCCTAAAGTCCATTACAGAAGATCGTCAGTCCTGGCTTTGTGTTGGCTTGGATATGAATCCGGAAGCCTTTGGCTCCAATAATTTATCCAACCTGAAAGAACACACCTTCAACGTGATTGATGCCACACGTGATTTTGCTGTAGCTTATAAACCGAATTTCGCATTCTTTGAACGATGGGGTGCTGCCGGCTTTGCCTGGTTAGAAGAAACAGTCATGTATATCGGTGATGATCATATCAAGATCGCTGACGCCAAACGGGGGGACATTGGAAACACTGCCGTGCAATATGTGGAGAGTATTTTTGGTCACTTTGGATTCGATTGTGTCACATTGAACCCCTACATGGGGCGGGACAGCATTGATCCATTTATCCAAGATCCTGAAAAGGGGGTTTTCATTTTGTGCAGGACATCGAACACATCCGCTTCTGATTTCCAAAATGGAAAAATGGGGGGATTTTCACTCTACGAAAAAGTAGCAAATTGGGCAAATGGATTGAATGAAAACGACAATGTTGGATTGGTTGTGGGCGCAACGGCACCAGAAGAATTAACACGAGTTCGAGAGCTTGCACCTGAACTTTCTCTTTTGATTCCTGGGATCGGTGCTCAAGGTGGTGATTTAGCACATAGTGTTAGAGTTGGGAATCAAACAGGAGTAGGATTGATCAATGTGTCTCGTGGAATCAATTTTGTCGGCGATATGAGTGAAGATGATATTCGATCTGCAGCGGAGAATTATGTGAGGCAAATGAGACAAATATTTCATCATGATTGATAAAAAACAAATAATTCAAATTTTCAAGTCCACCGATGCATTGCTGGAAGGTCATTTTGTTCTCACATCCGGGCGCCACAGTGCCAATTATTTTCAATGTGCAAAAGTACTCCAACATCCGGAATACCTCACCGCATTTTCCATCTTGATAGCGGATGAATTTGAACCGATCCAACCAGATGTTGTTATATCTCCAGCCATTGGGGGCGTTGTTCTCGGAACCGAAGTGGGAACTCAGTTGGGATGTCGCACAATCTTTGCCGAACGGAAAGAGGGGATCATGGTCATTCGTCGCGGATTTGAGATCAAACCGGGCGAAAAAGTTCTGGTGGTAGAAGATGTGATCACCACAGGAGGATCCGTGAAAGAAGTCATGGATCTTGTGGAAGAAACAGGTGGGAACATCGTGGGTGTGGGTGTGTTAGTGGACAGAAGCAACGGCACTGCAGATTTGCATAAAAATCAATATTCAATCGTAAAAATGACCGCGGTCAGTTACGGGAAAAATGAAGTCCCTGAAGAACTATCTGCCATTCCAATTCAAAAACCGGGGAGTCGATACCAATCGTGAGTAACAATATTATAAAAATTATCTTATCCATAATCGTTTTTATAATAACAGGGTGTGGTACACTCCAAAATGATTTAGAGATAAAAAAAGTGTATCCTAATATTTTGCAAGTTGAAAAAGGCGAGCAGGTGGTAATTATGGTTAATGTCTCGTGTAACTCTCCCATTGATGGTGTATTGTCATTAATAATAACAGCAAAAAACAAATCCGTTACACCTGATTTAATTGCCCCAATAGAATTCACCTTAAAAGATGACACAAATGCTGAAATTTTGTTTGCATTTAATCCAAAAAAAAGTGGAGAATATTTAATATCTGTAGATGGATTTAAGGATGATCCCAATTTAAAAAATAACGAAAGGAAAATAAAAATAATGGTAACCGAAGAGGTAGGTGTTATTACCACCCAATTCGGTGACATGGTTGTAGAATTTTTTGAAAAAGCTGCACCGATGCATACAGAAAGTTTTAAACTTCACGCAAAAAGCGGATATTATAAAGGCACCACTTTCCATCGTGTCATTCCAGGATTTATGATCCAGGGCGGAGATCCGAACACCAAAGGTGATGACAGATCCCAATACGGAAGGGGTGGAAATGCTGCCAAGTTTTTTGGTGTGGGTGTTGAAAATGACTCAACCACATGGAATATCCCTGCCGAATTCAATGATCTGAAACACAAGCATGGTATTTTGTCTATGGCTCGTTCTGCTCACCCAAATAGCGGAGGAAGCCAGTTCTTTGTTTGCGCTGGGGACATAACACATCTGGACGGACAATACACTGTTTTTGGGCAAGTGATCGAAGGCCATCATGTCATTGATCAAATTGTGAATCTCCCCCGGGATGGCCGTGATAATCCAAACTCCCGTGTAGAAATGAATGTTCACATAGAAAAACGAGATAAATGAACAAACCCTTTCTTGGGTTAGCCCTTGGTGGCGGTGGTGCCCGTGGTGCAGCTCATATCGGTGTATTGCAGGAACTGCATCAAGCCGGAATCCAAATAGATCTTATTGCCGGAACAAGCGCAGGATCCATTATCGGCGCTATGTATGCGGCTTCCAGCGATCCTTTTTGGGTCGAAGACCATTTCCGAAAATTTATGGAGAGTGATGCATTTGAAGGTCTCAGGTCCAGAAGAATGCTCGATGACCGTAACCCGGATTCAGTTCTGGATCAGATCGCGAAAAAAGTAAAGGATCATTATGTGGTTATGATGGGATTGAACCGGGAATCCATTGTAAAGAGTGGTCCGCTTCGCAGGGCTATTTCCTTTTTGATGCCCGTCAAAAACTTTAATGAATTGAAAATACCCATGAAGGTTTTGGCGACGGACATTCAATCTTGTGAAGACTTGATTTTTGAATCCGGTAATTTGATCAATGCGCTGGTTAAAAGTTCATCCATTCCCGGGTTTGTGCAGCCCTCTGGAAATGAAACAGAATTAATCGTGGATGGCGGTGTGAGTATGCCGATCCCTGTCCCCGTATTACAGGGGAATTGTGAATTCATTCTTGCGGTAGATATTTCCCGATATTATTTAGGGACATTGAACAATCCCAATATGATCGAAATCATGAAGCGCGCCGATATGGTCACATCGCTTCGACTGAAATCCGAATTAAGTAAAAAGGCGGATTTTGTGATCAAGCCCGATACATTGGGGCTTCATTGGTCAGATTTCCACCAATTTGATACTTTGGTGGCAAATGGCAAAACAGCAGCGAGGAAATGCATTGAACAATTAAAATCAGAGATCGATCGTAAGAATTCCCTTTTTTACAAAATGAAACAATGGTTGAGTTAACACATTAAACCCTTTACTTTTCTCTCCGCTGAAAAGCACAAATTCACGATGAAAAAACTATTTTCTCTCTTTTTACTGATTGGCACCCTTTTTGCCCAAATAAATCCTGTTACGATTTCGGCCGAATCAACACCCAAGGTTCGTGCCGGAGAAGTGGCAGAAATTGTCATTAACATGACCATGGATGATGAATGGCATATTTATTCAATTTACAAATCGTCGGTTGAATCAGGACCCTTGCCTACAGAGATCAGTGTTGGTGGTAGAGCTGTAGGTATGGTTGCTCCCGTTATTGAACCTGAGCCTATCCATGCATTTGATCCCGGATTCGAGACAGATACATATTTTCACCGGGGAAATACGCAATTCACAGTACCCATAAAGCTTAAACGGAACCTTGAACCGGGAACCTACAAAATTGCTGTCGATGTATTCTACATGGTTTGCAATGCCAGGCTTTGCTATCCACCTGTCACAAAAACAGATACAGTCGTTGTCGTAATAGAGCCAGGTTCACCGCGGTCGGATAAATTATCCTTTGCGGTTGTGGCTTCATCCTCAAATGATAATGACTCCAGTAGTAAATCAAATACATTACTTGGGATTTTCTTACTGGCTGTAGGCGGAGCGATTATCAGTTGGGTCATGCCCTGTGTTTACCCGATGATCCCGATTATCATTTCATTTTTCGGGAAAATGTCGGAGGAAAAGCATATTGGCAAGAGCACGATTGCTACTTTTTATGGCTTGGGAATCTCAGGAACCTTTGTTTTGATTGGCCTCCTTGTGGGCTTCCTTTCGTGGGGAGTCAGCGATGTGGCCAGGCAATCGAGATATGCAAATATTGGCAACTTTATTGCCACAAATTCCTGGATCAATCTTGGATTGGGAATTCTTTTTATATTTTTCGCCCTGTGGATGTTCGGAATTATAAATGTGAATGTTGCCGGCCGTCTGTTGAATAAAACAGACCAGGCAGGTCAATCTGCAAAAAGTGCCTATGTGGGATCATTTTTGTTAGGGGTCACATTTGCCATTACCAGTTTTAGCTGTACAGTACCAGTCGTGGGGACTCTCCTGGTGGTTGCAGCAGCAGGAACCGCTGGTAGTTTGCTGACCAGCCTTTATGGCATGGTGATTTACGGGGTGGTCTTTGCTGCACCGTTTGTAGCACTTTCCATGTTCCCCACAGCGCTGGAAAAGTTGCCCCGTTCTGGCACCTGGATGGAAACAATAAAAATCGTATTTGGTTTCATTGAGATTGCAGCCGCCGTAAAATTTTTGTGGGTTCCTGACCTGGAATGGAAACTGGGACTTTTACCGCGCAATGTGGTCCTTGCTCTGTTCATCATAATTGGTATTCTGCAGATTGGATACCTGCTGGGCTTTTTTACGATTGGATCTGCTGAAAAAATAAAGCCATTTCAAATTGGAAAAGGGCGAGTGATTGGAATAGTATTGACAGGATTGGTGTTGTTCCCCATCGGGATGTCCCTGGCATCACCACCGACCTATCATTATGCAAAAATGCCCCGGGTGATGGAAGAATTCATTGAAGCGATGATCCCGCCGCCGCCTACCGAAGATGATATTGCCATGCAGGAAGGCTGGTTCGTGGATCAATATGAAGAAGCACTTGCCAAAGCGAAATTAGAAGGGAAACCATTATTCATCGATTTCACTGGTGTGTATTGCGCCAATTGTCGTGTAATGGAACGCCGTGTTTTCCCAACGGGTCAAGTTAAGGAACAATTTGATAAAATGGTTCTGACACGGCTTTACGTTGACAAGAAAGATTCTTTGAGCAAGGCTTATGCACAACTGCAATTCGAACGTTATCAACAAGCGACCCAACCCTATTATGTTGTATTGGATCCTGCAGATGAGTATACATTGGCAGACACCGGGGGTTATGTTCCCAACGGATTTGCAGATTTTCTTATTAAAGGAATTTCAGCCTACACATTACGGAAGAGTAATTGATTTCTTTAACAACCAAACGAACATTAAATATTTTGAGACACTTAATTAACATTATCATACTTACTGCTTTTGTTCTCATGGGATGCGAGAATGGAAACGCTCAGCAAAAAGCGAAACAATTCAAAAAGAAGCCCCAAAAAACTGTCCAAAAAAAGGCAAAAACAAATTCAATAAAAGCATTGATAGCGCCTGGTTTTACCCTGGCAGATCTTGAAGGGAATTGGCTCTCTTTAAATGATTTTAAAGGAAAAGTGGTCTTGCTCAATTTTTGGGGAACCTGGTGCGGTCCCTGTAGACGAGAGATTCCCTCTTTCATTAAATTGATGGACAAATATAAAAAAGATGGATTGGAAATCGTGGGGATAACACTATCATCCGGCTCACCCGATAACATTCAAACATTTGCTGATAAATGGGGCATCAATTATACACTGCTTACCGATATCGAAGGGAATGAAACACAGGTTGTGACATCCAAATATGGAAAAGTAACGGGAAAACAGATCAATGGAATTCCCACCACTTTCATTATTGATCGAGACGGGTACATTCGGCAGCGCTATATTGGTCCAAGATCAGAAAAGATTTTCTACAGAGACCTGGAACCTTATCTTTAAACCCCAGCCTCACTTCACGCTAATCCGAGGAAATTCATGAGAACAATTCGTTCACTCCTTACATGTTCTATGTGTCTTTTTGCAACACTTTATGCTGACCCACTTGATGGTTACTGGCAGCAAAAAGTGGATTATGACATGGAGATCTCATTGATTGACACTGCCCAACAATTGACCGGTTTCTCCAAAATCAGATATACAAATAATTCCCCTGATTCCCTCGATAGGATCTATATGCATTTATACCCCAATGCTTTCCAACTTGAGTCTGTAAAATACCGGGAATACATCGGAAACGCAGGACGTGAGTCACGGGCGAAATATTTCAAGGATCGTTTAGATGGATTCACCAGTAAGATTGATGTCCATGATTTTTCTGTTGCCCTGCCCAAGGAAGGAGCTTCTTGGATTCATAAAATACCGATCCTGGATGAATACAAAATTGATGATACCATCCTGGAAGCCACTTTACTGAAAAAACTAGCCCCTGGCAAGACGGTTCGGATTGATCTTAACTGGACCCATCATGTGGGTGAGATGGTGGAACGGGCCGGGTATTACGAAGGCCAGTATAATATGGCACAGTGGTATCCAAAAATGGCGGTGTACGACCAGGAAGGTTGGCATGCGGATGTTTTCCATGCTGAAGGTGAATTCTATGGTGAGTTTGGTAATTTTGAAGTCAAGTTTGATCTTCCGAAAGCATTTATTATTGGGGCCTCCGGTATTGTGACAAATGGTGATCCCGGTTGGAATTCCGTCAAGGTTGATACATCCATTGATTTTGAAGTTTGGGTCGATATGTATGATTCCACCTATGTTGAACCCGATTCCACCGAACGGAGAACTGTCACCTTTTTTGCTGAAAACGTTCATGATTTTGCCTGGGTGGCATCTAAGGATTTTCTCTACGAAGGAGGGAAACATAATGATATTGATGTTCATGTGCTCTACGATAAAGGAAGAGGCGAAAAATGGACTAAAGATGTTTTGGAACGATCTATTCGTGCAATATCATGGTTAGAAGAAAAATTCGGAAAATATCCCTATCCTCAGGTAACCACCACAGATCGAATAAAAAGTGGTGGGATGGAATATCCTATGCTGGTCATGAATGGTCGGGAAAGCGAAGGGTTGATCGTCCACGAATATGGCCATATTTATTTTTATGGAATTCTTGCAAATAATGAAGTGGATGAAGCCTGGTTAGATGAGGGGTTTACAACTACACAAACCACACACTACTTATTGGATCGTTATGGCGACCATGGGTATGATTTAAGTTTGGATGAAGACAGGGCTGAATTCCCCAAGAAGCATTGGCCAAAGGAGCATGATCTTCATTCAGACCAATGGAGCGCCATTGATTTTATGAGAAGCGGACATGATGAGCCCATCAGCCGTTCGTCTTACATGTATAACAATAGTTCAGCCTACAGACGGAATGCATACACAAAACCGGCGTTGATGCTTACAGAATTGAAATATATTTTGGGTGATTCGCTTTACTATGCAGCCATGCGCTATTATTATGATAAATGGAAACTGAAGCATGTGAACGAGCAACGATTTGTTGCTGCCATGGAAGAATTCACTGGTGAAGAGTTGGATTGGTTCTTTGATGCCTGGCTCCACACAACTCATCATCTAGATTATGGAATTAAATCTTTCAAAAAATCACCCGATGGCGACGGAACTTGGTCAGTTAAATTAGGCATCGAATCCATAGGTAAACGGTTCATACCTCTTTTAATTGAAACAACATTTGAAGACGGGACAACTGATCGGCGTTGGTGGAAAAACCACCTTTGGCGGTATGAAGATACATTTAACTATTCTGTAGATAAAAAACCGATTTCAGTCACAATAGATCCGGATGTTCAAACCGTGGATTTTGATTTTCGGAATAATACCACAAACATGAAAAAAACCCTTATCTTTGATTGGCCGGGATTGTGGTATAACCCCCGGAATGAATATGTTATTCGCTGGATGCCGAATTTTTATTATCATCAAGAGTCATCCGGTTTCGCTCCGGGACTGACTCTGGATTTTGATTATGGCCCGTACGAAGGGACTACCGTTCGCGCTAATTATGCCTATGAAACCCAAGACCTTTATTGGTATTTGGGAGGCTGGCGCCAACCGGTTCACTTTTTCCCGAGAACTACCTTTCATTATTGGGCTTATAATCGCCCTGGGGTAAAGGAATTAGGCGGAGAAGTTGAAAAAAAATGGAACAGGGTTTACGGAAGGACCCCGACCCATACCTTTGCCGGAGGCTTCTATGTACAGCCGGAATACGATGCGTCACGTGCGTCAGCCCTTGGCTATGATACATCTGGAAAAGTAGCCGTAGGATATTTTAACTGGAATTCGATACTGGGGCCCCTTGATTTATCCTTGAATGGTGCAACAACCTTGGGCCCGGTTTCAACCTGGGAGTTTAATCGTTTGACTGCTTCAGGGACATTCGAGTACAAAAAAACGCTGGGTATAGAGAATAAGAAAAGGCCTGATCTAAATAGAAATTTTACATTGTATATCAAGCAACGATTTATTGGCGGCAAAATCTGGGCAGGTGATTTAGGCGTCCCTGGACAGGAAGGATATAATATTGAAGGCAACAGTTCCAATGATATGCTTAGAAAAAATTACCTGGTAGACCAGTTTTATGGTCAGGATTCTTTGTTTTTGCATTACCATATGCCCGGTGAAGGAAATCTTCGTGGTTTTGTTGGAAAGGGAGAGAGAGGCGCTGAAGCGCTCATGGCTACATCTTCCGAGTTCAGCATCAATAAAAATTTATCTAAGCCTGATAAAGCGAATATCATCCTTGAATTTGCCGCTTTTATTGATGGGGGACTTTTCTGGGATCGTAAAAAGAATGATGCCCTAGAATTAAATAATTATTTTACTAAAAGAACCCTGGCTGATGGTGGTGTGGGCCTGAGATTGAAAACGGATATTTTTGAAAAGGATCTTTATCTCAGAATTGATTTGCCATTTTTCATCCATGATAAGGGAGGATCAAGATTTGATAAAAAGAATTGGATCATCAGTTTTCAACGAAGTATATAATGAAAATAAGGTATGTAAATTTAAAATTCTAAGACGCCCTTTTGATTTTAAAATGTAAATAAAGGAAAGTAATAAATCCGGTTTTAGATAATTGATTGAATTCCTGACGAGAGTTACTAAATTTGCATATTCAAAGTTCCACAAAATTTTTAACCAACCGATATTTTTTAATAAAATCTATCAGGAGATACTGTCGTGAATAAAAAGCTAAGACTCCTCCCAGTATTAATCTTTTTTAGCGTTTCCCTGTTCGCACAGGATGAGCTTTGTCCTCCAGTCGGGCTTACAGTTTTTGGAGGGAATCAGGAGAACATAATTGCTTGGGCTGAACCCGTTGGTAACATCGGCTGTGGTGATTTTCCCGTGAATGAAATGCCATTCTCGCATGCAAGTACAAATGCAGGCATGGGCGACGATTGGCCCGTTGCCGGTTCCCAGGGTGAAGATGTTGCCTATACCTTAAACGTTGGTGAAGCAACAACCTATGATTTTACGCTTTGTAATGATGCAACAGATTATGATACAAAACTCGAAATATTCACGAATGACCAGGATTGTATCACCCCAGTATCTACCGGGAATTATAACGATGACGATGGTGCTAACTGTCCGGATTATAATCCGGACGCTGTTTATCCACCCAGTGGATTGTGGGCTGTAACCCTCCAACCGGGGCAATATTATGTTGTTGTTGATGGCTATGGTGGCGCAACAGGGAACTATGAAATTTCCATAAGTGTAACCGGTGGTAGAAACAATGACGGGTATACTAACAATTCAATTAAAACCGCCTGGCCATTAGAAATTGAAAAAATGCAGGAATTAGGTGTTTCACAAAATGAGATTGATGTTTACACTTCAATTGTGATGGATCCAATTCGATATACAGTTCAAAACAGTGCATCCCGTGATATTCCTGAAGAATGCGGGACTTTTTCGACTTATCGTGTTTATAATGCAACAGATAATTCTATGCTCACTGAAACAACGGATCTCAGTTACACACATGGTGATCTTACAAATGGGACGGAATACTGTTATTATGTTACCACAGTTTATGATGAAGGTGAGTCTGAAGTAACCGATACAGAATGTGGTACACCGAATACATTTGATCCATTGCCGCCAACAAATGTTTATGCTGAAGTGTGGGATGAAGAAGTGAGCATTTATTGGACCGCACCGGAGGTTACAGAACTTGGTGTACCTTATTATGAAGGATTTGAAGAAGGGGGATTACTTGATCTATGGTTGGTGGACGGCGATAACTGGTTCTATGACGATATTGCTGGTAATCCAACACCGTGTATGCGCTTTAACTGGAGCCCCACAGTTATAGATTATGACCAGAGTTTGTATGCACCTGTAATTCCTCTTGGAGAGCTAACGGATGTAACAGTGGGATTCGATTTTGAATTCGATAATTGGTCTCCTACGGGTGCTGAATTTCTTTCTATTGAATACAAAACCGGCGCTGATTTAGAATGGAGTGTTCTGGAAGCCTTCGATAATTCCGGGGAAGATTTTACATTCACTACTTTCAGCTACGATGTGACGGATTTAACGGATAATATCCAGGTACGCTTTCATTGTTATGGTGCCACAACTTTTGATATAAACTGGTATTTGATCGATAATTTTTTCGTTACGTCCGATGGTAGAACAAGTCGCAATGAATATGATTTTCTCGGGTACAATGTTTATATTGACAATGTTCTGGATAACGACGAAATCTTTGATACAACAGGTTATACCTTTTATGGCTTGGATAACGAAATATCCTACACCTTTGGTGTAATAGCAGTTTATGAAGGTGCTGCAGGCGAGGATAATTATGAAAGTGCAATGGTTACGGTTGACGCACAACCGATCTATGTTTTTGGAGATGTTTTTGGGACCATTACAGATCCGAATGGCTCAACTTTAGATAGTGTAATTATTTCTTCCGGTGGTGTGTCTGATACGACAGGAACGGATGGGACATTTACCCTTTGGAATCTGGATGTTGGGACTAACACGGTAACAGCACGTCGTTCAGGATTTTACACAACAAACGAAGATGTGGAGGTTCTTGCCCAAGCTGATCCAACCGTGCAAGATTTTGTCTTGAGCCCGGATATGCCATGGCCTGCAGGCCTTGATGCTACACCATTTGATGAACAAGTTTACCTATCGTGGGGAACACCGGGGTCTGGTGAGGAACTAACATTACAGTATGACGATGGGGTTTTGAGTAATTCATTCTACTTTTTTGATACTTATGAAGACGGACTTGCACATGGAGTGCGGTTTGATGTTGGTGGCAGTTTTGATGTAATGGCAGCCTCTGTAAAAATACTGTCAGAAGGTGATGAATTCTGGCCCTGGCCGAATAACACACATGGCCCGGTGAGAGTTTTAATCTTTGATGATGATAATGGCATCCCCGGAAACCTTTTGCATGATGAAGAGGTAGTTGCAGAAGATGGTTTCGCCACAGTGTATCCTGATCTGAGTGGTTTGGATGGATCGGTCTATGTTATTGCTTCCCATGTAAGTAATTGGACGGATCCTGAAGGATTTGGTGTTGATGATGGTGTTGATTATCCGGACAATATGGTAACATATTATTATGGTGAATGGAATTATGGTGACTTTTTAGGCTATGGCGGCGACTATATGATGGCAGTACAAGTCATGTCCTATGGTGGTGGCGTAAGAACGTTATCTTCATTCGATAATGCACCCGAAATGGAT
>ENA-ORDI01001403-ORDI01001403.1-marine-metagenome-genome-assembly--contig:-NODE-1403-length-13278-cov-3.124536_pt1 | contig 13278 bp, 15 predicted proteins | sample MGYA00248628_ERZ508525 | MGnify/ENA primary metagenome ERZ508525 (study PRJEB26195, sample SAMN05422138) | marine metagenome | isolation source: East of Porto Seguro, South Atlantic Ocean | place...
GTTTGACAAGGGGAATCGCTGTTGCCCGAGGTCTTTCTCTCCGTGGTTATTCCGGCCTACAACGAAGAGGCCCGCATCAGCGGCACCCTCAAGCAGGTGATCGGGTTCCTGAGCACTCGCCCCTATTCCTGGGAAATCGTAGTGGCCGACGACGGCCATGGCATGAGCGCCGAAGACCTCACCCTGGCCGTCGAGCGCCACGCCACGTCGAAGCTCCCCGATGACGACCTGCTGGCTATCGAAAGCCTGGGCTTCCGCGGCGAGGCGCTGCCGGCAATCGGCGCCGTCGCCAGGCTTTCCCTTACCAGCCGCGCCAACGGGTCGGACGACGCCTGGACCCTGTCCGTCGAAGGCGGCGCAATCAAGGGGCCGGAACCGGCGGCGCACCCCAAGGGCACCCGCATCGAGGTCCGGGACCTGTTTTTCGCCACCCCGGCCCGGCTCAAGTTCCTGAAGACGCCGCGCACCGAACAAACCCACGCCGTCGACGCCGTCAAGCGCCTGGCCATGGCTCATCCTGAAATCGGATTCGCCTTGAGCGACGGCGAACGCGACCTGGTCAAGCTGCCGCCGGCCTCCGGAGACGAGGCCAGCCTCGACCGGCTCGGGCGCATCATGGGCAAGGATTTCCCCGACAACGCCATGGCCATCGACGCCGAACGCGAAGGGATAAAGCTTTCCGGCTATGCCGGACTGCCGACGCTGAATAGGGGCAACGCGCAGATGCAGTTCCTGTTCGTCAACGGTCGTCCGGTCAGGGACAGGCTTCTGTTCGGCGCCTTACGCGGCGCCTACCGGGAATTCCTGGCCTCGGAGCGTTATCCGCTGGTGGCGCTGTTTTTGGAGCTGCCGGGCCAAGCCGTCGACGTCAACGTCCATCCGGCCAAGGCCGAAGTCCGATTCCGCGATTCCGGGCTGGTCCGGGGGCTGATCGTCGGCGCCTTGAAGCACGCGCTGGCCAAAGCCGGGCACCGGGCCTCGACCACGGTATCCAAAGCGGCGCTGGGCGCGGTCCGGCCCGGCGGCGGGATTCCCCCTTCCTCCGGGGGCGGCGCCGGTTACGCTTCGGCCGGGCTCAGGGAACGGGCCAACGAATTCCACCGCCCGCTCCCCGACCTCGACGCGCCGCCGTCGGCTCCCGCCGGCACCCCCATGGACGACCAGGAAACTGTGAATTTGGGCGATTACCCCCTCGGCGTCGCCCGTGCCCAGGTGCACGAGACCTACATCATCACACAGACCGAGGACGGCATTGTCATCGTCGATCAGCACGCCGCCCACGAACGGCTGGTCCAGGAACGGATCAAGAAGGCCCTCGATTCCGGCGGTGTCCCGCGCCAGGGCATGCTGATCCCGGAGGTGGTGGAACTGGACGAAGGGGAGCAAGGACAGCTGCTTGAACGCGCCGATGAGCTTACGGAACTGGGGCTGGTGATCGAGGCCTTCGGCGACGGCGCCGTGGTGGTGCGGGAAATCCCGGCGCTGTTAGGGGAGACGGACATCCAGGGGCTGGTCCGCGACCTCGCCGACGACCTGGCGGCCTTCGACGAGGGCCTGGCCTTGAAGCAGCGCCTCGGCGACGTCTGCGCGACCATGGCGTGCCATGGTTCCGTGCGCGCCGGTCGGCGGCTCAACGGGGCGGAGATGAACGCGCTTCTGCGCGAGATGGAGACCACCCCCCATTCCGGCCAGTGCAGCCACGGGCGGCCGACCTATGTGGAGTTGAAACTGGCCGACATCGAAAAGCTTTTCGGGCGGCGTTAGCCTTGCCCCATGCTGGCCGAGTGGTTCAAGCATCTGACCCTGCCCTGCCCGGCCCCACTCCGGTACATGGGCTACGCCAGGGAAATGATCGCCATCGAGGCCCGGCATAAACGTTGCCATGTCGCCTGGGCGCCGCACCTGGAACACTGCAAGAAGGTGATCGGAGACGCGGCCCAGGATATTCCCCACGGAAAGGCCGTGGTCCTGGGCTCGGGGCTGTTGCTCGATATCCCGTTGCAAGGGCTTTCCGAGACCTTCTCCGACGTGGTGCTAGTCGACATCTTCCACATGCCGGCAGCCCGGAAACGCATCCGGGACATGGCCAACGTGCGCCTCGAGACCGCCGATATCACCGGCCTGGCCGACGCCACCTGGACCCACGTCCGCGAAGCCCGCGCCGGGCCCCTGCCGCCGCCCAGGGCCGACGCCGGGGTTTTCGCCGACGCCGATCTGGTGGTCTCGGCAAACGTGCTCACGCAACTGCCGTTGTTTCCAATGGGGTGGGTGGAGGAAAAGGGACAAGGCTACGGAGAAGACGACATCAAGGCCTTCGCCCGGCGCATCGTCGATCACCACCTGGAGCTGCTGGCGGCGCTGCCGGGCCGGGTCTGCCTGTTGACGGAAAGCCAGCGGGTGATCTGTGACGGCGACCAGGTGTTGCAGGAAATCGACCCGCTTTTCGGCGCCACCATTCCGGCGTCGGGCCTGAAATGGACCTGGGACATCGCGCCGCGGCCTGAAATCACGCGGCGGATCGACCTTCGCTTCCGGATGACCGGGATTGCCGATTTGAAGGCAGCGCTCAGCTAGACCTTTCGCAGGAACACCAGCCGGGCGGCGCCGTAGGGGCGCTCGTCGAAGATCTCGAACCCCTTCGGCGGCTCCAGCGCCTCCTTGGACGCGACCTCGGCGACGGCAACGGCGCCTTCCACCAGCCAGCCCTTGGCCACCAATCCGAGAAGCGCCGGGGGCACCAGGCCCTGCTCATAGGGCGGATCGAGGAACGCCAGCCCCCCTGGCGTCTTGGCGGCGCGGGGCGGTGGCGGCAGGCGGGCAGCGTCGAGTCTCAACAGGATTACCTTGCGGCCTAGCCCTAAGGTGCCGGCGTTCTTGCGCGCCAACGCCAATGCCGCCCCGTCGTTGTCGATGAAGACGCCGTGCCCGGCGCCTCGCGACATCGCCTCCAACCCTAGGGCGCCGGTGCCGGCGAAAACGTCGATGACGGTCAGGCCCTCCAGGTCGACCCCTCCGGCCCCGTGGGCGAGGACGTTGAACAGGGATTCCCGGACCCGGTCGGCGGTCGGGCGCAGTTCCAGGCCCTTTTGGCTGTTCCGGGGCGGCGCTTTCAGGGTCCGGCCCTTCAGGGAGCCGCCGACGATGCGCATGGTCCCCTCCTCATTTTTTGGCCTCTTGTTTTTTAGTCCCTGTCCGGCCCCGGGGGTTTCGGGGGACACCCCCGGCCCCGGAGACCGTCCCCGCCTCTTGTTCCCCCAATTGCTCGCGCAAGACCTTGCCGGTGACCTCCGATGTCTGGCCGCGCTTTAGGTTGCCGAGCTGAAACGGCCCGTAGGCGAGCCGGATCAGCCGGTTCACCTCCAGCCCCATATGCTCCATGACCTTTCTGATCTCGCGATTGCGCCCTTCCTCCAGCGATACCGTCAGCCAGGCGTTGGCGCGGTTCTGTTTGTCCAGCACGGCGCGGATCGGCCCGTACTTGATGCCCGAAACGGTAACGCCCTTTTCCAGGCCTTTCAATTTCCTCTCGTTCACGGTGCCGTGGACGCGAACCCGGTAGCGCCGCGTCCAGCCGGTTGAGGGTAGTTCCAACCGCCGCGCCAACTCGCCGTCGTTGGTCAGCAAAAGCAGTCCTTCGGAATTGAGGTCGAGCCGCCCGACGGAGACCACCCGGGGCAGCGTCCCCGTCAGCCGCTCGAAGACGGTGGGCCGGCCCTGGGGATCGCCGTGGCTGGTGACCAGGCCGGGCGGCTTGTGATACCGCCACAGGCGCATCGGCGCCGCCGCCGGGATCGGATCGCCGTCCACCGTCACGGTATTTTCCGCCGTTACCGTTACCGCCGGCGTCACCAGCGTCTTGCCGTCGACGGCGACGCGCCCGGCGGAGATCCAGCGTTCGGCCTCGCGCCGCGAGCACAGCCCGGCCCGGGCCAGCATCTTGGCGACGCGCTTGGGCTTTTGCGCGACGGGGGATTTTGTTTTAGCGGCCATGGTTCGCGACTTTATGGCCCGGCCCGTCCTCCCGCAAGACCCCCTGCAAGTCCGGGTGCGGCCGGGGCCTGTCATAAATTCTCTTTGACTCGCTACGTAATATTAAGTGTAATTACATTTATTATTACGTAGCGATTGCGATTTTACTTGGAATAACGTTTTTCGGTCTGGAATTTAAATTGCCGATAAAAACAAAGTTAAGATGCAAAAATACGCAAGGCAGGCCCTCGATTTAGATTTTTAATAAGTGTATATACATTTTTTTAGAAAAGAACGATACTATGACACACTCAACAAACGACACAAGAGGCGGGGACGGCCGCAGGCTGGACAGGGGAAAAACCTGACGAAGACCCTGGCGTTCATCGCCGTCGTCCTTTGGGCGGTGATCGCGGTGGCCGCCATCCAGACCGGGTTCTACCAACCCAGCTCCGGCGAACTGCCGCTCAACTTCTTCATCGGCTCAGGCGTGCCCGTGGCTGCCTTCCTCGGCCTTTACGCGGTCTCGGCCCCGTTCCGTGACATGGTCCTCGGCTGGGACCTGCGCCTGTTGACCGCCATACAGGCCTGGCGCGTCATCGGCTTCGCCATGGTGGTGCTTCTGGCCTTCGGGACTCTGCCCGGCGTCTTTGCCTGGCCGGCGGGCCTCGGCGACGTCATGGTCGGGCTGGTGGCGCCCTATTACGCGGTCAGGCTGATGGACAGGCCCGAAACGGCGACCGATCGCGGGTTCGTTCTCTGGAACTGGCTCTGCATCTTCGATTTCGCTGTCGCCCTGGCCACCGGCATTGCGGCTTCAGGCGCCATCCCCGCCATCACCGGCACCGGCGCGACGACGGCGGCGATGAGCGTCCTGCCGATGGCGGTTCTGCCCGGATTTTTCGTGTCGCTTTTCTTCATCGCCCATCTGGCGGTGTTGTTGCAGGTCCGGCGTCTTCGCGCCGGTGTGCTAGCCGCCGCTTGACGGCGCCCGCGCCCATGGGCAGGGTCGGGAGGATGAGCAAGCCCGAACCCAAGCCCATGGAGCTGGCGCTGCGCCAGGCCGAGGCCGCCGCCGGGCGCGGCGAGGTGCCGGTTGGCGCCGTCATCGTAGACGGCAAAACCGGGCGCCCGCTGGCCGCGGCCGGAAACCGGGTCGAGGAACGGGCCGACCCCACCGCCCACGCCGAGATGCTGGCGATCCGAGAGGCCGCCCGAACCCAGGGCGCGCCCAGGCTCGACGGCATGGACCTTTACGTGACACTGGAGCCCTGCGCCATGTGCGCCCAGGCGATCGCGCTGGCCCGCATCCGGCGGCTCTATTTTAGCGCCTACGACCCCAAGTCAGGCGGCGTCGAGCACGGCGCCAGGGTGTTCACGCAGCCCACGTGCCACCACAAACCAGAAGTCATCGGCGGGATTGACGAGACCCGGGCGGCGGCACTGCTGAAGGACTTCTTCAAGGGCAAGCGCTAGGGGGCGGGTGGCCGATTGCAGCACAGGGATGCCAATGCTTGGCAGGGGGGGCCAATACTTGGCAGGGAGAAAACCGGATTTAATCCGCAAACGTATCAACCAGCTCTTTGAGCCGGGCTTTGGCGTCCCGGAGGATCGATTCGCCGTCGCCGACAAGCAGGATGTCGAAGTCGAGATCCAGCAGCCTACGCACGCTGCTGCGCAGGCGAGCCGGGTCATCCATGACGCGCTCCGGCAACAGTCCACACTGCCCCGGCAGATTGCCGATGATGGCATCGCCGACGATCAGGATCCCCCGGTCCGGCCACAACAAGGCAATCTCGCCCGGCGACTTTCCCGAGGCATCGACCACCTGCAACGGCCCGAAGGTGGCGCCGACTTCCAACCCGTCGTCCAGTTCCGTCCCCTGGTTTCGGGCGTGGTCAGCGTCCTCGGCGTGGATGAGCGTCCGCGCGCCGGTGCCCGCGCGCACCCGGTTGGCGGCGCGGGAATGATTGCGGTTGGTGAGGACGATCGAGGCCACGCCCTCACCGAGGAGGGCGTCCATGTCGTCGTCGGTCGGCTCCACGGGATCGATACAAATGTTGCCGCCGGGATCGCGAACCAGGTGGCCGTTGAAGTTGTAACCGTGGGGTTCGGAAAACCACGGCCAGGTGAGAATATCGCTGACGATGTCCCGCATGCTCGGCTCCATTTATCTCCTCAGCCTCGGTTAAAACTAACGTATTCTACACAGCGGCGAAAGACACGGCGATCCGACAACGCGATGTGCGGGTGGAATGGTTGAAACCCAGGCGGCCAACTTCGAGTCCTCTGACATGCTGCGCGTGTTCCCGACCTTTGTCTGGAAGGCGCAGGTGGCGCCCGGCGTCCGTCGACGGATCGAGGACGACGTTCTTGCGAAACTCGACGGGATGAGGGGCGACACCGGCGAACCGGCGCCGGGCCACGGCTGGCAGTCGGAAAAGGACCTGCACCATGTGGACGAATTCCGCGGCCTGGTCGCCTGCATCCATGACGCCGCCGAAAGAGTCCTGGAATTCCTAAAAATCGGTGACAGCGCTATCGAGATCACCGGCCTGTGGGCCAACATAAACCCGAAAGGCGCCGCCCACGCCGTCCATAGCCACCCCAATAATTTCCTCAGCGGCGTCTACTATGTGCGCGCCCCCGAAGACGCCAACACGGTCAATTTCCACGACCCCCGACCGCAGACGGGGATCATCCGGCCGCCGGTCACCGAACTCACGGCCGAGAACACCGATCAGGTGGTGGTCGAGGTCAGCGACGGCACCCTTCTCCTGTTCCCGTCCTGGCTGCCCCATTCGGTCGACGCCAGCGCCAGCGACGAGACCAGGATCAGCGTCAGCTTCAACCTCATGTTCCCGGCTTATACGGAAACAATGAGCAAACCCCTGTGGTAGCTTAAAGTCGCAATCGGGCGAGGCGAGCGAGGCCAGGGCCATCTATCGGTGGACCGGTGGTTCCTTTTTCTTGGCGCCACCTGCCGAACCGCGCAATCCGCCCAACGTCCGCTTCGGGTCAGGAACGGACCTTAGCGCCTAGTGGCCTGCTGTTTGGGGTAGAGCGGACCTGGGTCGGGGAAGGCGAACCCGCGACCATGCCGGGGCGCCCCAGATCATCGACGCGTCGGAAGGACGCGCGGCAGGGATTCGGTCCATCGGTCAGCCAATGGGTTGCCTCGCCGCTCGGCGACAGCCGGGACACCATCGAGGCCGTGGTCTCGAACCCGCCGTGCATACATATGCCACTTTCATGGTGGCGGAGGACGTCCATCATTATTTCCGGTGTGATGGCGCCGTCATTCCGGGCCAGAAGACGCGCCCCCCACGCCTCTCGCGAGCCCGGGTCCAGTTCCACCGGCTGGGCGCTGAAACAGGCGGCGAAATCGACCGATCCACCGTCACTGGGAAAGCCGAGCAAGCGGGCCTCGTGGGCCAGGTCCTGGCAGCCGAGGTCGTATCCGCTGCGAATGGACAGCCGGTTGGAAATATTCCTGACACCCCTGGACACCCGTTCCGCGACCCAAACCCGCGCCGCCGTCTCCAACACCCAGGCTTCATGAACGTCGGCGATCAGGAAGGAATTGTCGTAGGCGAACCCCGGATCGTTTTCGGCGCAGGGACCGCCTTGGCCGAATTCCTCGAGAAGCGACACCATGACATCGAGAGCATCGCGCGCCGTCGCGCCGCGTTCGAGCCCGAGGCGGACCAAATCCATTCCCAGCAATGCCGGCGGACCCGGGGGCAACCTTGTCCAAACCGCCTGGTTGCCGATGACGACGCCGCATTCGTTGGCGCCCATTTCGGCCCCCCACATCCAATCGATCCGGGAGAGAAGCACCGCCTGGGTTTGCTTGACCTCGGGAATCTCTATGTAGGTGCATTGAAGGATCTCCCCCGCCGCGTGGCGGGCGCCGGGGTAAACACGGATACCCTGTCCTTCGCCAGCCGGGCGGTCGCTGTTTTTGGCGAAGATGACGGACCCGTCCTTGGTTGCCGGCGGCAGTGCGATAAAGGTGTCACACATGGTTCAGTCCGCCGAGACCCGTTGCCAGCCCATATTTTCGTGGCCGAATTGGAAAACGTCTGGGTGCAGGATCTCGGCCATGATTTCGAGGGACTCCGCCAGCCTCGGGCCGGGACGATTGAAGTAAGCATTGGCGTCAGTGGCATAAACGTAGCCCGCCCTGACAGCGGCAAGGTCCTCCCAACCTGGCCTGGACGAAAGCACGCTGGCCTCGGTGGCCGTCCGCTTTAGATCGAAACCACAGGGCATGAGGATGATGACTTCGGGATCAGCCTCGAGGAATTCCTCCCAGGCTAACGCCGGCGCATGCTCGCCGACCTCGCCAAAGAGGTCTCTTCCCCCAGCCAATGAGACCATTTCCGGAATCCAGTTGCCCGCTACCATCAAGGGGTCCGACCATTCGATACAAGCGACCCTGGGGGAAACGTCAATTTCCTTGGCAAGACCGGCGACCGCCATGGCGCGGTCGGTCATGTCGGTCACCAAATCATCACCGACTTGCGACACGCCGAGCACCTCGGCGACCCGCATGATGTCATCATAAACATCGGTAAGGTTACGTGACTCCAGAGATACAAGTGCGACATCGCGGCCGCTCCAGGAGGCCACCAAGGCTTCGACCTCTTCAAAGCTCACGGCACAGACCTCGCACTGGCTCTGGGTGACGATGACGTCAGGCGCCAGGCTCCGAAGTTGGTCTTCCAGCACCTCGTAAATGGCCACGGCTTCTTTCACCGCATTCCTGACAGACGCGTCGATTTCAGAGCTTGAACCGCCAAGCTTCACCCTCGGCCGGGTGCAAATGGGCAGGCTTTCGACACCCGGTGGGTGGTCGCATTCGTGGGAGCGACCGACCAGGTGGCTGGCGCAGCCGAGGGCGGCGACGATTTCAGTCGCACTGGGCAGCAGCGCGACGACTCTCTCGGCGGAAGTCATGACAGGTAAATAGGTTTCGTTCGCCGTTGTCTCAACGTTCTTTCATTGCATAGGCAGGGTAGGACAAAAACATCTTTTCCGTTCCCTCACCTTGGAGCGGCCCTAAAAGGGGTCCACCCGGCGGCGTGAAGCGGCCACGCGAGAATGGGTGCAATTATCCCACCGAACGTACTATATCGATACGGGGGATTTTAAGGAATGGTGCAACGGCGACAAGAGATCGAGGCGTTCGTGCGGCACCTCGTCGGCGAAGTCGAGGCCGCCGAGGCGGCGGGGATGATTGCGCCCCAAGCCATCGCCGATCATTTCAACGCCAAGGGCGTCACCACCCGCAAGGGCCGGCGCTGGACCGGCGGGACTATGGCCAAATTCCTCAGCAGCCCAGGTGCCAAGCGCTATCGTTCGGTGGGCAAGAGGCGGGAAGGACCGAAGGTCCGACAGGGAAACAAAAAGCGGGGCGCAGGGTGAAGCCGAAGGGTAACCCCGACAAGCCGTCCAAGGCGCTCGATAAAGCACAATTGCGGCGCTTTTCGGAAATAACCATCGGCCATTATGACCGGGCGGCCGAAGATTACCGGGATGGCACCCAGGATCACGACGTCAGCCAAAATTATACCGCGTTCCTGGGTGCGATTGAGGGCGATCACCCCTTTGCCATTCTCGATTTGGGTTGTGGACCCGGCCGAGACTTGCGTTATTTTCGGTCATTGGGACACAACGCCACGGGCCTGGACGGATCGAAGGAGTTCGTGGCTATGGCACGCGCCTATTCCGGGTGCGAGGTTCTCCACCAGGATTTTCTCACGATGGTATTGCCGGAGGGCCACTTTGACGGCGTGTTTGCGAATGCGTCGCTATTCCACGTGCCGAGCCAGGAATTGCCGAGGGTTTTGCTCGAACTCTCCACAACCTTGAAGTCCCGGGGCGTCCTGTTCTGCTCAAACCCGCGAGGAAACAACCAGGAAGGTTTAAGCGATGACCGCTATAGCTGCTTCTTCGATCTCGACACTTGGCGCGATTACCTCACCGCTGCCGGGTTCATCGAGGTGCAGTGTTACTTCCGCCCACCGGGGCTCCCTTGCCACAAGCAGCCGTGGCTTGCGACCGTTTGGCGCAAAGGCTAGACCCGCGGCTGGCTGGTTTCGTCGGAATGGCGTAGTTTAAACAAATAGTCCACCAGATGGACTGCGCCAGAACCCTATAACCACAACCGATATACCTGCCGCAACGGTCTCATTGGTTGACGAGTGGGGGCTTGTCTATGATTGGCAATGCCCGGCCTAACGAATGTCCGCTTTAGGGGGTAAAGCAGACGTAAATCACTAGGCGGCTGAATGTCCGCTAATAGCCAATAGGCGACATCGGCATTTCGAGATTCCGTGCACCTGGTGGCCATCACTTATCGCTGTTCATCTCTCGGCTCCCCAACGGTGGCCCGGGCAGCATGTCCGGTTCTTTTACGGCTAGAGCAGGCCCCTTTGTTTCAGGATTCCAATGACGAAATCCTGTGGCGAACCGTACTTGGTGTAGCAATTGTCGATATTACTGATCCGGCTGCTGATGCTGATCTCCGGAAATCCAATTTTCGCCATTTCGTGACGCATTGCAGCGGCAACCCTGCTAAACGCCGCGCGGTTATAGCCATCTTCATCACGCATGCGCAGGATCGCAACGCAATCGCTAATGCTTTCATTCATCAGATGTTCGGCGCTGTTGCGCGGCGGAAGCGGGCGGTCAACATCGCCGGTTTGGTGATGGGCGCATTCATGCCGGTCGATAAAGCTCTGAAATTCCGGTGGCGTGGCGGCATAGTTGGATCTGAAAATAACCGGTTTACCACTGCGATCCCTGATGGCCATACCAGCCGCTATGCCGGAGCGTCCTCTGCTACTCTCAATGAAGCGGACCGTTTCCCCTTTATTATTGGTACAAAGTGGCGGATTAACGACATCATACGTCGTGAGTGTCTGTGCGTTCTGCCCCACTGCGGCGTTGGGATAGGCCATGCTCAATGCCAAACCTATAGCAGGAAGAATGGTACACAGTGTAGAGCCTTGCAGCGGCATCGTATAACAACTCCTTCACTAGAAAGTTTCCGATCACGGCGTACCAGACAAGCTCAACCCCTTGCATTCAAGATAGCTTGGAATGTCTCAAATGGGTCATTAGCAGACGTTCGCAGCCCCCCTCATCAATGTCCGCTTTGGATCAAAAGCAGACGTTTAGCTACTACCTCCCGAATGTCCGCTTTCGGGGGTAAAGCGGACATAATTCACCCAACGGTCAAACGTCCGCTCATAGCCATAAGCGGATACAACGAATTTGTGATTGCGTCCCTAGCGGAGCGGGAGAAAATAACAGGATATAGTGACAAAGGAGGACCCAGACATGTCAGATGCGGCACTCGAGGAACCCCGGGGCGAGTTGACCACGAGCACCATGGCCATGCCCAAGGACACCAACCCCAGCGGCGACATTTTCGGCGGCTGGCTCATGTCCGAGATGGATATCGCCGGCAGCATCGCCGCCTGGCATCGGGCCCGGGGCCGCGTCGCCACGGTGGCGGTGCGCGGCATGGCCTTCCATTTGCCTGTGCACATCGGCGATGTTCTCGGCTGCTACACCGACATCGTTGAGGTGGGGACCACGTCGATTACCATCAACATCGAGGCCTGGGCGCTGCCCCGCGGCCAGGACCAGCGGATCAAGGTGACGGAAGGAGAGTTCGTCTTCGTCGCCCTTGACGACGCGGGCCGCAAGCACCCCTTGCCCTCGACTAGAGCTAGGGATCGCTCCTGAAGCGGTGATAAGTAGAATATCTTCTTTATCCGTTGCGGGAGGAGCGCCATGGGGAACTTAGTCGCGCGCCTGGAGTGTAGACCCCACCGGCGACACGCTCGGCCTCTGGGACGATGACGTTAAGGCGCTCCCCAGCAATGTTCGCCCGGAAACTAGTCCGCCGATAGGTGAAGCGCTTCCCCTCGATAACCTTTAAACGAACAAATATTAGACGTACGGAAACACCTGATTTTCCGGACACCCCTACTGAACCGCATAATCCACTGAATGTCCGCTTTGGGTCAAAACCGGATCTAAACGGTAACCCTGAAAAACGTCTGCTTTAGGAGGTAAAGCAGACATTCGGACGAGGTTGAATCCTATTACGGCACTTGCAAGGTAGGTATGGCAGACATATATCAAGCATGAAGAAGATGCCTCACAGAGGGTCTGCTTCGACTTAGCAATAGGAACTTGGCCATGGTGGCGAGTTCCACAGTTCATATCGCTTGAAGGAGGATATGCTATGCGTACCTACGATTTTTCCCCCATGTTCCGTTACTCTGTTGGCTTTGACCGGATGCAGCGTCTCATGGATGCTGCTATGGCGCGAACAGAAGTCACCTACCCCCCTTACAGCATCGAAACCGATGGCGAGGATGCCTATCGGGTTACGGTTGCCGTAGCTGGCTTCGGTGAGGACGACCTCGATGTGACCTTGGAAAACGAAACGCTGACTATCAGCGGGAAGAAGGCCGATGAGGCCGAAGAAGTAGCCTTTCTGCATCGCGGCATCGCTGGACGGAATTTCCAATTGAAGTTCAACTTGGCCGACCACATAAAGGTCAATGGGGCGAACCTTGAAAACGGAGTGTTGGCTGTTGATCTCGTGCGCGAGGTTCCAGAGGAACTGAAACCGCGTCAAATCGAGATCAAGACCAACCCAATCAAGTCTCTTGCTAAGAAAGCAAGGAAGATGATTGGTGTCGATAAAAAGGCAGCTTAGCTACCGTCAATAACGGAATGGGGACGCGTCGATACCGGCGCGTCCCTTGTTATTTAATTCTTCACCGCCTTCGATGTTGGACAAACATTCCAACCTGTTTTGCGAACTTTCATTCCGCTATCCGCCCGTCAGTAAACATCCATCCTATGATATTTTCTCTTCGAGCGGCATCAGTTCCAGTTGGCGTGAACTCATGGAGGACCATTCCGACCGATTCATGATCGGTACGGACGCCCACAGTGATAAGCAGTTCGTCGGTGCGATCAAAACCGTCCGCAAGGGCCTACTGCCCAATTTAAAACCGGACACGGCACGTAAAATCGCTTACCAGAATGCGCAAAGATTGTTCAAGTTGAAGGACAGCCAATAATCATCGTCCCGAGGACGTAATTCGATCAGGTTGAATGTCCGCCTTGGGTCAAAAGCAGACATAAACGCCAGTGCTGAAAAAGGTCCGCTTTCGGGGGTAAAGCGGACGTAAATCAAGGTCTGGCAGAAGGTCCGCTAATAGCCATAAGCGGACATCCATAGAACGTGAATGGGCTTCTGCACACGGCCAAATC
>ENA-ORDI01001404-ORDI01001404.1-marine-metagenome-genome-assembly--contig:-NODE-1404-length-13271-cov-4.146430_pt1 | contig 13271 bp, 7 predicted proteins | sample MGYA00248628_ERZ508525 | MGnify/ENA primary metagenome ERZ508525 (study PRJEB26195, sample SAMN05422138) | marine metagenome | isolation source: East of Porto Seguro, South Atlantic Ocean | place...
TGCTGGGTCATATTTTTCTTCGGTCCTTGCACATGGTTTAAATTTTAACGCTGCTGCCATGTATTCCGCCCAGGGTAATCCACCGGAACTTTACCAGGTTACTGAAACCCCAACTGTTTTCTGTCCTGCAAAATATGATCCTGCTCTTGGTGGAGGAAACTGGGCGGCCCACATGAATTTTGATACCCTTCAGAGCCGGGACATCCCCAGCGCATTTTATGAACTTGACCGTTCCCCGGCTTATCCCCAGCGTTTTGCTCGAATCCCAGGAATCGATCTCAGTTTATCCAATGATCTGTTCAACGAATTCCTTACCATGGGATTTATAGACAACGACTATTATTTCACGGTCCTGGATGATTCTATCCAGTATCTTTATATGACCAATCCAGAAAGCTTTTCGATCCTGGGCACATTAAACATTCCAACGGTTCGCCATGTTTTGGATCAAATCAAGGTTATGACCGCAGACCATTCCTTTTTTGCTGATTTTAACCAGCGGGTTTTGTCCTTTCTCAGCGAACATAGTGCCGGACCTGATTTCTGGTTGCAGCAGGCAGAGATCCCCCAGGGCTACAAATACCGTGCTGGATCTGCGCCAGAGGGACATGTGATGGTTGTCGGAACTAACCTGGATGATGATATGCCTGCTTTGTATTATTCTTTTGATGATGGATCATCCTGGAACAACTTAAACGGACTCAATAACCCGGCAGCCATGTTCCAGGATGTTATTCTAAGCGGGGATGGGCGAATTTATCTACCAGATTTTGCCTACGGAGTTTTTTACAGCGCTGACTACGGACTGACCTGGACTAATGCCTTTGAATTCACACCGGAAGGCTGCACCGCGTTCGGTCTGCACTCATCCGGAGTTCTTTTTGCAGGACTGACCTATACCGGTATCGGGTTTATTCATCGTTCGGAGGACAATGGGGCAACCTGGGAAGCTATTCCCCTGCCCAACTACAACTCCAATTATGCCGTGGAGCACATTCATTTCAACTCCCAAGGCCATGTGTTTTTAGGGACCATCAATGGCATATACCGTTCCACGGACGTGGGCCTCACCTGGGAGCAGGTCAACTATGGCCTAAATGGTGTGCAAGTTTATTCGATGACTATCGATGACCAGGATCATATTTATGTTTTAACCACGCAGCCGGGATTATTTGACGGCTACTATCGCAGTATGGATAACGGCAGCACCTGGGAAACACTGGACTGGGTTCAGGATATCAATTACGCCCTCGATATTGTTGGCGTGAATGGTCGTATTTACGCCATTAACGACCAGACCATTTTCATAACAGACGATGCCGGACAAACCTGGTCAGAATTGACTAATGGACTTAATCAAGATGAAGCATTTTACCTGGGTGCAGATTTGGAACTGACTCCTTCCGGCTACCTTTATGCGGCAGGAAAATATGTGCACCGTTCTTCCCAAACGGTTTCATCACCTACCATGGGTATGGAACCAACCCGTGTGCCCAAACAATTTTCGTTCAAACTTTTTCCAGCTTATCCCAACCCCTTCAACCCAACCACCACGATCCGGTTTAATATTCCGGTAGAGACGCAACGTGTTGGAAATCCCGCTGTAAGCGGGGCAACGTCTCTACAAATTTTTGATATTACCGGTCGTGTGGTGGAAAGGCTGGTTGACGGGAAAATCCAGCCGGGGAATCATGAAATTCAATGGAATGCATCACCATATTCTAGTGGGATTTATTTTGTAGAACAGCGTTTTGGTAAAGAACGAATTGTTCAAAAATTATTGTTCTTAAAATAATCTAAAGGATTTGATCCAATGCAAAAACAGTCTCATTTTATATTCCTTATCCTGTTCCCAATCATTCTTTTTTCTCAAAATGAAGTTTGTTTCGAAATAGAAGACAATCCAAATCCCAACCATCCTGCTTTTTCTATTTTTTCAAAATATGTAAATGTGCTGGACTGTATTCACATCTATGCCGAATCAAATATCTCTGATGAAAAGGTGCTTCATGTGGCAGCCGTTGCTGCAGAACTTTTGGATAATAATGAAGACGGCATTGCAGATGATCCGTTCATTGAAGCTTCCCTTATAGAATTAAATACCATTATGCCAGTTTTCCAGTCAGAAAATGGAAATTCGATCGATACATTCTTTGATAATCTTGAAGATGATGGATGCACCGGCGCCGTGTTATTCAGAAACGAAATTGATCCAAGCCAACCAGGACATTGGGGAGATGACGCTACGGTAGAGGAAGTATTACACACCATCAATTCTTGCGGGCATGTGGAAGTCTATCCTTCCCTTTATGCTCTTGAACCAAATTCGTCCTATCTAACTGATGCCATGGATTTGGCACGGGGCGGTCAATTCATCAACATTCCAGATCCTTATCCAGAGGAAGCCTGGTATCACTACGATGATTGGAGCTGCGAATACGACTGCATGGCCATGGAATATTTATATTGGTGCATCGTCACAAATATGGGCATTCTTGCGGATGCACAAACTTGTGCCGGCATTGCGGACGAATGGGAACCCTGTACACCGGAATTATTCGAATCCACCGATACGCTCATGTTTAATTTGGTAACCAACCCAGAGAATAAACTCCCACAACTGGCACCAGACGGGAATTATTGTCCGGCTAATGCGGGAATCAAAAAAAAAATTAATCCGATGTCTTTTTCAATTTTATCAACCTACCCCAACCCATTCAATCCAACCACCACCATCCGGTTCAATATTGCAGTAGAGACGTTCGGTGGAACGTCTCTACTGCAAATATTTGATATAACCGGCCGTGTCGTGGAAACATTAGTAAATGAGAATTTGGTACCTGGTGAGCATGATGTGGTTTGGGATGCAAACAATCAAGTAAGTGGAATTTATTTCGTGGAATTGGTTTCTGGACAAAACAGATCCGTTCAAAAATTGGTTTTGCTAAAGTAAACTTTTTGTCTTATTGTCTAACCTTATGTTAGATGAACACAACTTAAGGCAAACCCTTACCCACCTTGATGGCCGAGGCTACAAAGCCTATAAACAGATACAGGGTCAATTCGAATTCCCTGATTTTGAATTATATATAGACCATGTTCAGGGTGACCCTTTTGCCCAACCCTCTAAAATTCGCCTGCGGGTTCAACAGGAGATATCGCAAATCCCAGAAGAATTATGGATAAACTCCGTCCGACAAACTGCACTGGAAGATTTTGTGGCTCGTGCTGTTCGCGATGCTATCAAAGAAACAGTGACACCTAAAAAAGGGACTGGTAAAAGTGGGCTCATTTTTATTGACGCAGGCAAGCAGGAAGTTTTAGAACGAACTGCTTTTGTCATTACAAAAGATTGGGTTGAAGCCCGAATACAGATTGGTCTCCCGGCCAGGGGTAGAACTATCCTGGGGCAGGAAGCCATTGAAATACTATGTCAGGAGATTCCAACTATCGTTGAGAAATCTCTTAAATGGAAATATCTGGATAAAAATGCCTGTAACCTTTTCGTTGATTGCGTGGAAAACCAAGAATCCATTCGTAAACAATTGGATCACGCAAACCTATCTGCCTTTGTGGCAAATGGGTCCATTTTACCAAGAGAGTCCGGCATCAGCGACCGCCCCTTGACCGGGGAAAATGTGGTGGAATTCCAGTCACCTGAATCCCTTAAAACGTCCTTTGCACTGGCCAATTCATTGCTAAATGGAGAAAATGTAATTCATGGCATGGGCATCCCACAAGGTGTCACCCTGATTGTTGGCGGTGGATATCACGGCAAATCCACATTGCTCAAATCGTTAGAGAGATGCGTCTATCCCCATGTGCCGGGCGATGGACGAGAGTATGTTATCACCAATCCAAATGCAGTGAAAATTCGCGCTGAAGATGGTCGCCGGATTGAAAATGTTAATATTGATCCTTTCATTACCAACCTGCCGCAGGAGATAAAAACAGATTCATTTTGCAGCGACGATTCCAGCGGTAGTACGAGCCAAGCCGCCAACATTCTGGAAGCTCTGGAAATTGGCTGCGATCTCCTTTTATTGGACGAGGACACTTCCGCCACAAACTTTATGGTTCGGGACGCGCGGATGCAGAAACTGGTTCATAAAGATCAGGAGCCCATCACTCCTTTTGTAGATCGTGTCCGGGAATTATATGAGGATCATGGTGTTTCTACCATCCTGGTCATGGGCGGGTCCGGTGATTATTTTGATGTGGCGGACACGGTGATCAAGATGCAGGATTATGTGCCTCATGATGTGGGTGACGAAACTCAAAAAATTGTAAAAGATCATCCGACCCAAAGACTGGTTGAATCTCCAAAATCAATGGAACAAATTTCCGGGCGGGTTCCTTTAGGATCAAATTTCAATGCGGCGCGCGGGCGGAAAAAAGTAAAGATCGATATTCAAGGGCATGATAAAATTATTTATGGAAAAGACTCTATAGACCTTCGATTTGTGGATCAATTGGTTGAAACAAGTCAAACCCGCGCCATCGGACACGCAATTTATTTTGCTTCCCATGCCATGATGAGAGAATCCGAATCTCTACAAGACATTGTAGAATCTCTGGAAGATTATTTCAATCAAAACGGTCTTGATCCCCTTGATCCTTTTTATGAAAAAGAAAAACATCCGGGGAATTTTTCCCGCCCCCGGAAATACGAAATTGCTGCCGCTATTAATCGGATCCGCACATTGAAAATTTTGAAAAATTAAATCAATGAAGTCACCCTTGGTTTCCCTTCTTTTTTTACTGACTTCCTTTTATCTGATTATCACAATAATTTTATTTTTTGCGCAATCGTATTTTATATTTTTCCCACGGGAGATCGCGGGGTATCAATACTCTTTTCTGAAACAATTCAAATCGAATGAGATTGCCCTCGATCATGATGGGATTTCACTCCATGGCTGGTTTATTCAAAATGAGACAAATCCGGATAATCCATTGATCATTTATTACGGCGGGAACGCAGAAGAAGTTTCTCTGAATTTATATGATCTGGACAAATTTGGTGATTACTCCTTTTTATTCATGAACTATCGCGGCTACGGGAAAAGCGAAGGACGCCCCGGTCAGGATGCTCTTTTTTCAGATGCACTATTCATTTTCGATACTATTTCAAAAAAACATCACATTTCCTCGGAAAAGATCATTCTCATGGGGCGAAGTCTTGGGTCTGCCGTTGCAATCCATGTGGCCGGACAACGACAGGTTAAAGCTATTTTATTGGTTACACCTTTTGATAATTTGGTCAATGTTGCCAAAAATCATTACCCCATTTTTCCGATCAGGTACCTGCTCAGGCATCCGTTTCGTTCAGACCAAATTGCACCGGGAATCACGTGCCCAATGTTGGCCATCATTGGGAAACAGGATCGAATTATTCCCAATGAACGATCTTTAACTTTGGTGAAGCAATGGGGTGGAAACAGTGATCATGTGATTATTGAGAATGCCGGGCATAATACGATTAGCAACACGCCGGGATATTGGGTTGCCATCCATCAATTTTTATCTGAAACGGCAATTCGATAAGCTCAATGACCGTTTGATTAGCCTGTCGAAACATGGTTACTGAGTTTATCGAAGCATACATATTTACATATTTTATCAGGAAAAAATGTTTTGAATTTTCATACGAATAACCGTTGCTGAAGTAATTACTACCTTTTTACTCTGCTTGCAGTTTCCAGACTTGATTCACCCCAATCTTCCCCGTATTTTTATGGATGATGATGAAATACGGTGCAATCGCTGGCGGGGAAAAATCGACCGTTCACGCAGCCTCTGTGATCCTGGAAAATGGCGGCAATGCTTTTGATGCTGCCGTAGGCGCTGTGTTCACATCCATGGTGTCAGAATATAATCTCACAGGCGCCGGCGGTGGTGGCGCTTTTCTGGCCTGTCCGGCGAACTCCGATCCAATCCTATTTGATTTTTTTGTAGACACGCCTCCTCCCCAACCCGACAAGGAATTGGACTTTTTTGATATCATGGTGGATTTCGGACCCAGCCAGCAAGAGTTTCATATCGGACAGGGATCCGTTGCCATTCCAGGAAATACGGCCGGACTTTTAGAGGTTCACCAACGATTGGGGCAACTCCCGCTGAAAGCAGTCCTGGAACCGGCGGTGGTGGCAGCAAGATCCGGCGTCATTCTTAATGAGGCCCAAGCTTACTTGATCAAGATCCTGGAACCAATCCTGATAAATTCCACAGCCGGATGTGATTTATTCAGGCCGAATGGAAAGCTGTTAAAAAAGGGTGATCGCTTTCAAAATCCCAGTTTTGCTGATTTCCTGAATATGCTTGTTGCCGAGGGCTCCAGATATTTTTATGAAGGAGACGGGGCTGAACTTATTTTGAATACTGTAGGACAACAAGGTCTGATCACCCGGGAATGTCTCAGCCAATACACCGTGGTTGAAAGGCAGCCTTTGAAAAGTCAGTTCAGGGGAAAAACCATTTATACCAATCCTGCGCCAGCCACAGGCGGCACATTAATTACATTTGCACTGCAACTGATGGATCAATCTGACAGGAATTCAAAATCCGATTTTACTAACCTTGTCAAAGCCATGCAGATGTCATCCACTGCGAGAAGAGATTTCTGTCATGACATGAAAAATGAAATGCAAATATCCCAAGTCCTCACCCCAAAGATCTTTAACAAATATTTGGATTTGTTCAATTCAGGATTTACGATTAGCCACCCACAAAATGATCCCCTTTCCCGGGGTGCTACAACCCATGTGAGCATTTTGGATAAACAGGGAAATGCCGCCAGCGTCACCACGACCAATGGGGAGGGCTGCGGGTACCTCATTCCGGAATTGGGCATCATGCTGAACAATATGCTAGGCGAAGAGGATTTGAATCCAATGGGTTTTCATCTTTGGCCCCGGCAACAGCGCCTACCAACCATGATATCCCCAACCCTTGTCATGGGGAAAAAGGGCGTTGAATTGGTGTTGGGCAGTGGAGGCAGCAATCGACTGCGTTCGGCAATTTCCCAGATAATCTTGAATCTTTTTGCAAAAAACATGGACCTTGAATCAGCGGTTCACACAGCTCGAATCCACTTGGAGGGCAATGTGCTTCACTTTGAACCCGGAGCACTATTGGAGACCTTACCCGACGATATCCAACTCCACTCATGGAATGAGAAAAATCTTTTTTTTGGTGGTGTGAATGCTGTGACACCCGTTGATGCAGTGGGAGATCCAAGAAGAGGTGGATTTGGAATGATCTGTTAAAAGGATAAAAATAAAAAAATTACCATGTCTTTTTGATAAATTATTGTACTCCTTTTGTAATTTATTTGTCTTCATTGTTCAACTATGGATAATCCTGCTCTAACACTTGGTCTGGCCATGGGCTTGGGAATGCTTTCTCAAGTGATTGCTCGAAAAATTTACCTACCGGGGATTGTTGTCCTTTTAGCTGGCGGTGTCATTTTTGGTCCCGATGGCTTGAACTGGATCCGTCCAGCATCGATGGGATCTGCATTGCAGATTATTGTTGGATTTGCTGTGGCTGTCATTCTTTTTGAAGGCGGGATGAATCTTCGGATCAGTCGGATCAAACGGGAACAAGCGGCCATCCGAGGTCTCATCACAATTGGTGCACTTATCACCTTAATTGGCGGCACCCTGTCCACCCTTCTATTTCTCGGCTGGGATTTTCGTACCGCTATCCTGTTTGGCACCTTAATCATTGTAACCGGACCCACTGTTATTTCTCCTTTGCTCAAAAGGGTTCGAATTCATCACGGCGTCAGTACGGTCCTGGAAGCCGAGGGTATTCTGCTGGATGCCATCGGTGCTATAGTGGCTGTGGTTGCATTGGAGATCGCTATCAGCCCATCCGGATTATCATTGGTCAAAGGCCTTTTTCATATAATTTCCAGATTGGCGGTTGGCGCTGTTTTGGGGATTGTCGGTGGCGGTTTATTGACTTTGTTGTTCCGGATTAGAAAATTAGTTCCGGAGGGGTTGGAAAACGTTTTTATTCTGAGTTGGGTGTTCGCTTTGTTTCAACTCGCCAATGCGGCAAGCCCGGAAAGCGGCATCGCAGCAGTGACCGTTGCCGGGATGACCATCGGAAACTCGAATACCTATATCCAGCGGGAATTGTTGGAGTTCAAGGAACAATTAACGGTACTCATGATTGGGATGCTGTTTATTCTTTTGGCAGCAGATGTTCGTATCGCTGACATCCAAATGCTGGGATTGAAGGGCATCCTGACTGTTCTGTTTTTAATGGTTGTTATTCGGCCCCTGTCTGTTTTTTCCGCCACAATCCACTCTGATTTGGACACACGCCACAAATTACTTTTGTCGTGGATCGCGCCTCGGGGAATCGTGGCTGCAGCTGTGGCATCCTTGTTCGCATTCGAATTGAATCAACATGGGTACGATGGAACCCAACTCCGGGCTTTGGTATTTTTACTCATCACCATGACAGTTATATCTGCGGGGCTCACAGGCGGTTGGGTATCTTCCCTGCTGGATCTCAGGCGAAAAAGTGAATCGGGCTGGATCATCCTGGGTGCACATGAGGTGGCGAGGCTCCTTGCACGATTGTTGAAACAGGGCGGGAATGAAGTGATTTGTATTGATGAAGATCCCAATGCTTGTCGATTGGCAGAAAATGAAGGGGTCAAAGTTTTTTACGGCAACGCTTTGGGAGAAAGAACCCTACAACGTGCGGAACCAGATACCCGGAAAGGGATCATTGCCCTGAGTGGGAACGAGGAGGTGAATTTTATTTTTTCCCAAAGAGCAAAATATTTCGGCAAAGAAATGACCATCCTGACAGGAATCAAGCGACGGGACGAGGGAATTACGTCCAAAATGGTGTCAGAAACAGGCGGACGAATCCCCTTTGGCCGACCGGTGGATATTGATCTGTGGTCCACCTGGATCCGGAAGGGATTTACAAAATATTCATCATTTCAAATGGGTGAAAATCCTGATTTCGATTTTACCGATGAGACCATGGTCGGTGTCCTTCTCCCGCTGGTGTCTGCGCGATCTGGGTCTTTGATTCCGGTTGATGACCATCTCAAGATTAAGAAAGGAGATTTTGTGACCTTCCTGATCAATGTCCAAAAAGAGGATGAAGCGGATACTTGGTTGAAGTCACACGGATTTAATCCTGGAAATGTTTCAGAGCCGGGAATGGCGCTTTATGCACAGTTGCACGACATTACTTAGACGTCATTACAAGTCTGCATGCTGGAGGGCTGGCAGGCGATGATAAAACCAAAATGTGTTGGCGTAATTGTTTAAAACATAAAAAGTAGTTATGCTAATAACAATGTTGGTTTAAACACAAAGTACCCGGAGATCACCAAGAAAAAACTCTGTATCTCTTAGTCCTTTTCGCGTTTGGTCGTTAAAAAGATGGTGGTCATTCAGAGCATTTTAGTTATATCCAAAATAGTAATTGCACTTTATATAAAATTGGGATTCGGTATAATCCTTATTTCCCAATTATCGAAAAAATCTTCTTTCTGAAATCCTTTGGATGAACAATCTCATCCGCGTGGCCATGGTCTTTTAACCAATTCACGGTTTGGAACCCGGGAGATGTTTTCTTCCCTGTATATTGTTCAATCACACGCTTTCCGGTAAAGCCAATATGCCCTGCATTATATTCGAATAATCGTTGTCCGCGACTCCCGATCCCAATGGCCACACCACCCAGCGTTGGATCCGTGATTAATGTCACAACCGGGAGTCCTGCCCGTTCCACCCTGCTTATAGCCAATTGTGCTTTGGGGATACTCACCATAGACGAACAGCCCTCATGCATCCTGGCACCACCACCACAAGCCTGAAAAATCATGGGTACTTTTTTATCAATCGCGATATGAGCAGCTCGCCAGACCTTCTCTCCGGTACTCATGCAAAAGGAACCACCCAAAAACCCAAAATCCGTCGTACATAAAACCACATCTCTTCCAAGGATGGTCCCGTCCCCCGTGATCATGGCACTAACTAATCCTGTCTTGTGCCGAGTTTCCTTTAATTTTTCAACATAACCGGGAAACCCGAGAATATCCTTATCCGCAATGAATTTTGTGGCTTCGTGTTCTGTGAATGAATTCTCATCTACAAGCCATTGGATGTAATCCCAGGCGGATGGACGCACATACCGGTGACCGCATTTTTCACAAACAAAATTTTCTTTTTCCAATTCTGAAAAAGATACAGGATCGTAAAAATGTTTACCGTTTTCATCATAACATTTTTGATGTCTTTTGATATAGCCATTGGATTTCGGTTTTGGAATTCGGGAAACCGGCCGATGAAATGATTCTAATTCATTGGGCTCTATCTCATGCCAATGACCCATTTTATTCCATCTCTCGATCCGATTTTTATAAACGGCATTGCCGTTAAAATCAGAAAATTGAGAGACATATTTTTTCAGAACATCTTTAACTGATTCAAATGTCTCACTCCTGTTCCGATGTGCAGGACCATGGGGTTCCGGAATCAATTCATCCACGATCCCATGGGTAAACCCTTCCCGCGCAGTGATTTGTGAAATCTCCGCAGCTTCGTTGGCTCGGGACCTGGTGTGAAATAAAATGGATGAACATGCTTCCGGAGAAATCACCAAATAGGTAGAATTTTCTAATGCCAAGGTCACATCTGTCCCTGTTAATGCAATGGCACCACCTGAGCATGCACGATTAATAATGATAGAAATTGTGGGTACTTTTACATCTGCCAAAGCATGGATCGCATCACCAATCCGCCAGGCAATTCCATTGGCTTCGGATCGTTCCGTAGGGTCGGCTCCCGGTGTATCAATAAAAATAATAATTATTCGGCCCTCTTCTTCCGCAAGTTGAATCGCTTTTACAGCTCTTTCATAAGAAGCAGGAACCGGCATACCATGATTCCATTTTTGAATTTGGACCGGTTCCATCATGGCTTGTCGGATTTTTTCATAATTGGAAGAAGGGCCACTTTGTTGCCCCACCAACATGACAGGAATTCCATTTAATATTGCGCGATGAGATTGAATTAAACAGGCGCCAAATTCACCAGACTCAAAACAGGGATTTACATTTTCGAAAACAAAAAGATAATCGAGATACTTGGGCCGCTCGGGGTGAAACGACAATTCATACTTTTCATATTCCGAAAGGTTGTCAATGGATTCAGGGGAATAGTTGAATCCATTTTTTTCAAAAGGGAGGAAAAATCGGATCTGTTTCAAGAATTCCTAAACCAAATTATCAGCAACAATATCCGCAACATCCTTCACCACCACTTCTGCCCGGCCTTCCGGTGTCATGGGACCCAAACCTTGTTTCATCATTCCGAAACAGAAATTGCAGCCCGTGACCACAGTATCTGCACCGGATTCAATCACTTGTTCAGCCCGTACCAAGTGCGTCCGGCCCTTGGTTTCTTTTTTCCACCATAAGGCACCACCGGCACCGCAGCACAATGTGTTGCGTCCGCTTTCGTCCATTTCCTGGAAATTTGAAGAGGCGGCTTGAATTGCAGTTCTGGGTTCATCAACAATGTCCAACATACGCGACAAATTACAGGGATCATGATAAGTTACTTTTCCACTTTCACCCATTTGGACCTTGATCTTCCCCTTCTCGATCAATCGTCCAATCACCTGTGTATGGTGTTCAACTGTGTAATTGATGGCATCATACTTGCGGTATTCCTTCCCGAGATTGACGGCACAATGGGGGCAAAGCGTTACAACTTTTTTCGTGTCTGATAGCTGTTCCATATTATGCTCCCGCAGCATGGTATAGGTTAATTTATCTCCCAAGCGATTGGCAGGATCACCGGAACAGTGCTCTTCGGCAAGAACACCGTAGCTTACTCCGGCTACATCCAGGATCTTGGTAAAATTTTCGACTGATTTATTGAAATTTGGATCTAATCCATGGCGTGCAAAACACCCCAACCATAGGACATATTCCTTGTCAGGTGTAAAAGACGGAAATGAATCGGCAAAAGGACTAGAAGAAGCGCCTTCCGTATTCCCCGTTTCCTGGAGGTTGGAAAATAATTTCTGGTATTCCTGTGGAACGCGACCTTCAACCAAGACTTCCAACCGTCGGATCTCATCTGACTTTTCAACTTGATTTCCTACGGGACAAACCTCAGTACAAGCCTGACATGTGGTACATTCCCAACCAGCTTCCACATTAATCTGATCCAAAATAGCTACATCTTTTCCTGCCAACAAAGGTTCGCGCAAATCCATGATAAAGTGGTACTTGGGATCCAAGATGCCCCCACCGCGGTTTGCCGGACACACATCCGTACAGCGGCCGCATTCCACACAGGAAAAAATATCCAATACCTGGTTCTTCGTCAGTTTAGTTAAATCGGTGAGCATGGTATCCAGGTCATCTTCATCCCCTTCAAGATCAATATGAACAGGTGTATGGTCCGGTTGATCAAATGGTTTGAAAAAAATATTGAATGGAGCCAATACCAAATGAAGGTGCTTGCTGCGAGGAATCAGGAACAGGAAAGCAAGAATCAAAACACTGTGTATCCACCAATTGGCTTTCCACACGAGTGGTGAAATGTCTGTCTCACCATAAATATAAGTCGCCATCAATACGACGATAAATACAGCCACCAGTCCGGATGTAAGAGAAATTTTCCCCAGGACTTTGGGTCGAATAATGAATCTGCGATAGGTGAGGGAAAGTATGCCAAAGATGACAAGGATCGCAAAAGGAATCACAATATAGGAATAAATATGATGTGCGGATTCAGACAGGAATGGTTGGTAGAAACCAGTGGCAAAATGGTCGATAGTCACCAGTCCAAAGACTAGAAATCCCCAAAAGACCAATGCATGCATTAACCCGGGAAAAGGACGCTCCCGGATCACTTTTTCATGGAGCAGGACTTCCCGGAAAACCCGAAACAATCGCTCTCCAAACCGATCGAAAGGAAATGAGCCTAACCCCTTTTGTACTATGGCAACTCGCCTTAAAACCTCGTAACCAAAAGAGCCCAGTGCGGCCAGGGTTAATCCGGCTAGAATTATTTTTTCAAGTGGAGAAAAGACAATATCGTGCATTCGACCTGTTGATCAGCTTTGAAGCGCTGCAATGAGTTTGGGTACGATTTCCAACACATCTCCCACCACAGCGTAATCTGCAATTTCAAAGATCGGTGCTTGGGGATCTTTATTAATGGCCAGAATATTTTTTGACCCTTTCATGCCAACCACATGCTGGATGGCTCCGG
>ENA-ORDI01001407-ORDI01001407.1-marine-metagenome-genome-assembly--contig:-NODE-1407-length-13227-cov-3.553232_pt1 | contig 13227 bp, 8 predicted proteins | sample MGYA00248628_ERZ508525 | MGnify/ENA primary metagenome ERZ508525 (study PRJEB26195, sample SAMN05422138) | marine metagenome | isolation source: East of Porto Seguro, South Atlantic Ocean | place...
TCCAAGTGGTGAACAGCCTGTCTCACCACAGCCGGGTGAAAAACTATTTGTTACAACGTTAAAGCCATTCAGTTCAAATGATATTTACGAATTTTCAATGCAAGGTTGGAAATCAGCAATAAATATAACGTCAGCAATGGATAATATTTATGTAGTCCCTGACCCATACGTAGCAGTAAATGTGCTGGAACCGAGGCAACCTACAGCCTTGTCCGGCCGAGGTGAAAGACGGGTTGAATTTGTGAATTTACCACAGCGTTGTACCATACAAATATTTACTGTTAGTGGTAAGTTAGTAAAAATGATCGAGCATGATGCAGATTTTAAAAATGGTCGCGAACCATGGGATTTGCTGACAAAAGATGGTATTGAAGTGGCTTATGGAATCTACTTCTACCATGTGGATTCCGAGTATGGAGAAAAAATAGGTCGTTTTGCAGTCATTAAATAATAACCTGATGTATGTTTTTATATCGAAGAATATTAGTTGAAAAGGAACATGAATTGATTTCTCCGGAGAAAAACTGTTTCTTGCAATCCAATATAAGACAGTCCATGAATTGCGTTGAATATGATCGCACAAGACGTGGATTCTTTGAACGGCGAGCCATTTTTATGACGTTATTCTTGTGTCTTGTGTTCAACACTCTTATAAGTGGCCAAAGTATTTCAAACGTTGGAACCAGTGCTGCATCATTTTTGGAAATGGGAGTGGGTGCACGAGCTGCAGGTTTAGGAGAAGCGGTTGTATCGTTGGACCAGAGTGCAACGGCGATGTATTGGAATTCAGCCGGGATTGGACGTGTGACCGGTTTCCAAGTGAACTTCTCTTATATTGATTGGTTTATTGATACCCGTTATATCTATACCGGTATAGTTGCTCCTATACCTGGAAAAGGAGCAATTGGTTTAAATGTGATTAGTTTTGGTATGGATGAACAACCGGTAAGATTGGTGGGGCAAGAGGAAGGTACGGGTGAATTCTATTCAGCACAAGACATTGCGTTAGGGGTAACGCTAGCTATCAATTTGACAAATAGGTTCACCTTTGGGATTAATGGAAAATACATTCGCCAGCAGATCTGGCATACTTCAGCGACTGGATTTGCCTTAGATTTAGGTGCTTTATATATTACCCAATGGGATGGACTTCGCTTGGGGGTTAGCGTATCAAATTTTGGCAGTTCATTAAAGTTGAACGGGCGAGACTTGATAAATGTTTTGGATCCTGATATCTCTAACTATGGCGTTGATAATATAAATGTTTTTTACCAGACCGATGCTTTCGATCTTCCCCTTATAGCACGTTTGGGGATGTCTTATTCCCATTCTTTATTTAATGATAAAAGTCAGATTACAATTGCGTCAGATTTTCTGCATCCAAGCAATGACAGCGAGAGTATAAATATGGGAATGGAAATAGTATTTCTGAAAACAATTAGTATTAGAACGGGATATAAATCGCTTTTTTTAAGGGACATTGTTTCCGGAATAAGTTTAGGTGCAGGCTTAGTAACAGGTAAAATAGGTGGGGGCAAGGTAACAATTGATTACGCCTATGTTGACTGGGGAGTGCTTAATGCAGTCCATAACTTAAGCCTTGGTCTTAAGTTATGATTAAATTATAAAACAAAGCGTAGTATTCAGATGAATAGAAAATAATTATCCTGATGAAAGTGTTAGCAGTTCTTTTTGTGTTTGTGTTATGTATTGACTGTGGTAAAAAAGATATTCTGCCTAAATATGGTATTGTTGCACATGTTGGAGATTATGCCATAACAGCACGAGATTTTAGACTCAATTATGAATTTGGATTTGCACAATTAAAAAATAGTCCGAATAAAAAAGCCTCGTATTTAGAATATATGATAAATGAAACACTATTGTCTATCGAAGGGTATCGCTTAGGGCTGGACAAAACAGATCGTGTACAAAAATTAGAGAAAGCATTATTAGAAAATTTACTGGTCGAAGAACTTTTTAGAATAGAAGTAGATAAAAAAATTGAGATCACTCCTGAAAATGTCAAACAAGCCATTAATAAGTCAAAAGTAAAATGGAAACTAAAATATTGGGGAGTAACAGATTCATTTACCGAAAAACATGATAATAGTTTTCAAGCAGATTATGGGAAAGATACTCATCATTCAAAGGAATATGAAACAGACTACTTAACCTGGCTGGATATTCCACCGGATTTATTGAAAACAATTGAAAATTTGAAAATCGGAGAGATATCTGATCCTATCGAAATAAATGGCGCCTATTTTCTATTCCAAGTTTCAGATTTACAAAGAGGAGGAATATCAAATTACGATTATCAAAATACATATAAACGATTTGAACAAATTCTTTTTTATCGCCAACTAGAAGAGAAAACTGCAAGCTATATTTCTGATTTTATAACTCAAAAAAACATTATAACTAATGGGAATGCATTAAAAATTCTAGCTTTTGGATTAGCTGAATGGAAACAAAATGAGAATAACAAAGATACCTTCTCTGAAGCGATAGCAAATGCGAATGAAACAGAAACATCATTATGGAGATTGAAGAACCAACTGGATGATATACTTATTACATTTGATAATGGGCAAGTATTAATAAAAGATATCGTAAAGATGTTTGATCCAGCTTCCATTGCTGCAGACCCTTCAGTGAGAGCACTTTTCCACAATAAATTTAAAAAACAAATCGCTTTAACTATTCGTAATCACTTTTTCGTAAAAGAAGCTATTGCAAAAGGATTACATAAATCACCGGCAGTTGTGAACCAATTACAAGCTTGGAAAGATAAATGGGTTTATGAGGAAATGCGGCATGTTTATATGGAAAATATTACCGTGGATGATTCAACTATGAAGGACTATTTTAAAAACAAAAAGGCTCGCTATAAAACTCTCAATGATTATGATCCTGCTTATAACGATTATGAGGACCAAGCAAGACAACACGCCTATTTTGAAAAATCTCATTTATTTTTAGAAAAAAAGATTCAATTGCTCAAGCAGGAGAATACAGTCCATATTAATGATGAAGTACTTGATACCGTTTCAGTGATAGATTTTAAAAAATCTCGCTGGGCTAATCTGTTTTTGTATAATAACTCGGGTAGAATGACTATTCCTATAATTGATCCTACGTGGGGTATTGCCAGCATCGACAGAATGCAGAATTAGAATAACAGTATTTATTCAATGCGAAGAATTAGATATTTTTTAAAACCTTAATTGCGGATGAATTTTGGAATGACAACAGTTATTAAAAATTTTAAAAAAGATATCAAATATGAATTATGGAGATATAAAATATTTGGTATAACCTGGTTAGCCTATGCTGGTTTTTATTTAACAAGGTCCTCATTTGCAGTTGCAAAAATTGGGATTTCAGATGATCCGAATATTACCATGAGTAGTGAACAAATGGGGATAATTGACGGCATCTATCTTATTGGGTACGCAATTGGGCAGTTTGTATGGGGGTATCTTGGTGATAAGGTGGGAACCCGTAAAATAGTTCTTGGAGGACTTACTGCATCGATTATTGCCGGTTTTGCTATGGGTGTCTCATCCATTATGCTGGCGTTTGGTGTCTTTGCTTTGATGCAAGGTTTAAGTCAATCAACTGGCTGGGCACCCCTGGCTAAAAATGTTTCCAACTGGTTTTCATTACGGGAGCGCGGTGTCGTGATGGGTTGGTGGGCAACTAATTACACTATTGGAGGACTAATTGGTGCTCCACTCGCAGGCTTAGCTGCCTCCTATTTTTTAGATTGGAGATTCGCCTTTTATATGCCAGCAATTGTATTGCTGGGTGTCCTGGCTCTTTTTTATTTCATTCAAAAAAACAAACCTGAGGATGTTGGTTTGCCCACAATTGAAGAATATCATCAAGAATCAGTCACAATAGTTCAAGATGATGAGCCTGGCGAAGGATCCTGGCAGATGACCCTGAACATAATTAAAGATCCCATGGTTATTCTTTTAGGAGCTATGTACTTTTTTTTAAAACCCACACGCTATGCCATACTATTTTGGGGACCATTATTTGTCAGTGAAACTTTAGGAACTGGGATGGCAGAATCCGCATTTATTAATGGCGCATTTTTTCTGGCGGGTCCATTTTCCGTTTTAGCGGGTGGTTACGCGTCAGATAAACTTTTTCAATCTCGAAGAATGCCCTATTGTGCTATTTCTATGCTATTATTGGCGATACTCTTATACTTTTTCAATAGCCTTGTCTCTGGAGGTAGTAGCCTAGTTTCAGCAGGAGTTCTTTTTCTGATTGGCTTTTTGATTTATGGTCCAGATTCTCTAGTTAGCGCGACTGCAGCAGTCGATTTTGGTACTCGTAAAGGTGCGTCAACGTCATCAGGTTTAATAAATGGAATGGGGTCCATTGGTGCAATTGTTGGTGGTACCATTCCCGGATTTTTTAAGGATTCTTGGGGTTGGGATGGTGTTTTTACATTAATGGCAGGATCGGTATTGATTGCAGGTCTCCTTATGATTACAAAATGGAATGCACTCCCGAATAACCACGGCGTAAAGACTCATAATCAATAAGGAATTGTTACTCTAAAAATGAAGACACAGGGGAAACTCCTATATAATTGGCCAGAGGATGGTTTTGATGAATCATTAAAATTCAATGATTCATCTCAATTGGGAAATGCACCATATGATGTGGCTATTATTGGTGCAGGTATAGTTGGATGCGCATTAGCATATAAATTATCTATGTATAAGTTGAAAATACTCTTACTTGACAAAAATTATGATGTTGGAGAAGCAACCAGTAAAGGAAGTAGTGCGATAATTCATACAGGCTTCGATGCACCAGTTGATTCAATTGAATCAACACTTGTTACCAAAGCATCCAGAGAATGGCCAGAATTAGCAAAAAAATTAAAAATACCTTTTGAAGAATGCGGTGCATTGTTAATAGCTATCAATGATGAACAGAAAAAACAATTAAAAAATATTTATGATAAAGCTATAAAAAATGGTGTTACCGATATTCAATTATTGGACCCAAAACAATTACGAGAAATTGAACCAAAAATTACTGATGAAGCTTTAGGTGGCATCCTAATACCAAGGGAATCGATTGTTGACCCATTCTCAGCTTCGATTGCTTATTCCGAAATTGCTTTATCCAATGGTGTTGATATAATATTTGGCACAGAAATAATTGGCATAGAAAATGCAAACGAAAATGTAAAAAAACTCGTTACCAGATCTGGTATCAAGATTAATACTAATATTATTGTAAATGTAGCAGGGCTAGGTAGTGAAAAATTGGCAAAACTTTACAATGGGGAATCATTTGATACAAATCCTAGGCGTGGTCAATTTCTGGTATTTGATAAATATAGCCGAATGAACATAAACCACATTTTACTCCCAGTTCCTACCAATGAAACAAAAGGTGTCCTGGTAATTCCTACGATTTTCGGTAACCTGATGGCAGGCCCGACAGCAGAGGATTTTTTACATGGTGACAATTCAATAACCGACACGACCATTGAAAAACTTCAGTCATTATTAGATGAGGCATCAAAATTATATCCGGGTCTAAAAAAGCAACCTGTAATTAGTACATTCGCCGGCGTGCGTTGTAATTGTAGTCAAGGAAGCTATTGGATTCGTTGTCATGATGGGCATCCTGGTATTATGACCGTTGCCGGAATCCGTTCCACTGGCATTACGTCATCACCAACTTTAGCTGAATACTTGGTCGAAGAATTGAGTAATAAATGTGGTTTAAATCTTGAAATAAATACAAATGCTACGGACAGTCGACCGAAGAGCAGTTGGCCTGGCTGGTGGAAACGACCGTTTGCTAACGGTGAATTATTCAAAAAATGTCCGGATTATGGCATGGTTGTATGCTACTGTGAACAAATTTCGCGAGGTGAAATTATTGATCATTTGGATTCGCAATTGAAACCTGTAACACTTGATGCAATCAAACGTAGAACTCGCGCACAAATGGGACGATGCCAAGGCTTTGATTGTCAAATCAATATAGCGGAAATTATTTCAGAACATAGTGACATCCCTCTTAACAAGATTACGAAACGTGGACCTGGGAGTGAATTAATTCCTGATACTAAAACTATGAAAAACGAAGGGATGGATGAATCCAACAAATCATTTTAGAGTTGTCATCATTGGCGCTGGGCCTGCAGGCATAGGGGCTGCAATTGCATTATCTAAACACGGAATCAAATCCATAGCTTTGATTGAACGAAGTGATAAAATTGGTGGTGTACCTTCCTTATACAAAAAAAAGAAGGGTGGAGTACGCACTTTCATTAGATGGTCACGTGGAGGTATTCCGGTTTTTGGTGAAGAATATGTAAATTCTCTTAAAAGAAAGTTAGTAAAAACCGATGTGAAAGTTTGGCTGCAAACCCAGGTTATTGAGATTGAAACCAAAGAAAGGAAGTTATCTATAATAAATCCCATTGAAGGAAAAATGAGCTTAACGGCGGATGCGGTTATCATGGCTTGCGGCTCACGAGAAAAGACAATGTCGGAGCGCGGGTGGTTGACTGGCGCCAGACCTATACGAGTGTTTTTCACCAAACAATTGCTACAACTCATAGATGGCAACGATCTATTACCCATGCGCAATCCTGTCATCATTGGATCCGACTTAATTGGCTACGCTGCCGCTGCGAAATTAAAGGTTGCCGGTGCTGGAGATGCGATTATCATGGATAAGCGCCGCCGCCCGAAATGTTCATATGTTGAACGGCTCTACTTCCGGCGATGGAGCCAACCGAATTTCCGGGGAGTGGATGTAAAAGCGGTTGAAGTAGTTGGTTCCAAAACAGCTTCGGGTATAAGATTATCAAAGGATGGCGATTTTATACCCTGCGATGGCATAGTAGTTTGTGGAGAGCTTGTTCCCAATAGCGAACTGGCTCTGCTAGGGCAATTGAAAGTCGAACTGCCTTCCAGAAAACCTGTCGTGGGACGGAATTATCAAATGTCCGAATCAGGGTGGTTTTCAGCGGGCAACATGCTCGGTGGCTTTCGTGGTGCTGAATGGTGCTATTATAATGGTCGGCGTGTTGCCCGAGCGGTGGTGAATTATCTTTCACAACCTTTGTAATCGAGTGGATCGGTTTTCATACGTTTCGGTATTTAAAATTTTAAAATTTAATTGTCGAATCTCGCACAGACATAATGAATTTGGAGTTTAAGAATGAAAAAAGGTGGTACATATAGTGAAGATGTAAAAATCCTAGAAGCATTCAACTATAAACAGGAATTGAAACGAAGCCTGAAATTATTCAGTTCTTTTGCTGTTGCCTTCTCATTTATTTCGATTACTACTGGTATTTTCACAAATTATAAGTTTGTTATCCAAACCGGTGGGCCTGCAGGAATATGGTCATGGGCAATTACTGTTGTCGGACAATTATTGGTTGCATTAATTTTTGCTGAACTTTCAGGAATTATTCCTGTCAGTGGTTATTCTTACCAATGGATCAAAAGATTATCCACTCCCTTTGTTAGTTGGATTACCGGATGGATCTCATTTTGTTTTCTTATTTTGGTCATTCCGGCTGTTGATTGGGGGCTTGCTCCCGTTTTAGCAGGATTATTAAATATTCCAATCTCAGATCAAAATATCATGATTATTGTTATGTGTACCATTCTGCTGCAGGCCGCTTTGAATATAATTGGTGTAAAATTAGCCACTTTTATTAATAATGGCGCCGTATTTACCGAAACAATCGGAATGATTGGTTTAACAATTTTTTTATTTGTTGCTGCATTTAATAGAAATGCAGATCCATCCATCTTGTTAAGTACTGGAAATGCGGCAACAGGCACATCTTATATCGGACCTTTCATATTGACGATGTTGATGGGGTCTTTCACACTGGTAGGATTTGAAGCATCCGCAAATTTGAGCGAAGAAACCGTAAACGCGCATAAAACTGTCCCCAAAGCGATTATCGCTTCAGTTGCCTTGAGTGGCATATTCGGTATGTTTTTTTTAATTGCCTCAACCTTGGCAATTCCCAATCTTGGAGATGTGTTGCATTCAAATAACCCGCTACCATATATCATAGAATCAACACTTGGTGATGTTCTTGGCAAATTATTTTTAGTATTAGTTTGTATTTCAATTTTTGCCTGTGGCATGGTGATTACGACTTCTGCGGGACGATTAATATACGCGATGTCACGGGACAATGCATTTTTCTTCAGTCAATATTTTAAAAAAATCTCACCCAAAACAAATTCGCCAGTTGCAGCGACACTCCTGATTCTTATTTTATGTTTAATTTCCACCTATTTTGCTGAATCACTTACATTACTCGTTGGTGCGACGGCCGTATTGCCTGCATTAATTTATCTTATTACAATTGTCTCTTATAGCCGTGCCAGAAAAAATGTAGAGTTTAGAACAGGTAGTTTTACCCTCGGTAAATTTGCAAAACCAGTATTTTTCTTTGCTGTATTATGGCTCATCCTCGAAATTGGCATTCTCACAATACCGAGAGATTTTCACAAAACCGCAATTATTTCAATATTTATCGTGATTGTAGGTGTTATCCTTTATTTTATATTTTTTAGAAATAAGCTTCGAATAAACGGAAGTATAAAACAATGAAATATTACTTAGGTGTTGATCAGGGAACAACTAGGACAACAGCGTTAATATTTAACGAAGAATGGAATATATGTGGCAAGGGTTACACAGAACATACCCAATATTATCCGAAGCCGGGATGGGTTGAGCATAATCCAATAGAAATATGGCAGAAGACAAAAGAATCTGTAGCAATGGCTTTGGACATAGCAGGGGTAAGAGCGCGCGACTTGAGGGTGATGGGACTTTGTAATCAGGGTGAAACCTGTATGGTTTGGGACAAAAATACCAGCCAACCCATTTACAATGCGATTGTTTGGCAAGACAGAAGAACAGCCGGGATGTCGGATGAATTGAAAGGTGAGTGGGGCGATATTATTACTCAAAAAACCGGTGTTCGGGTGGATGCTTATTTTTCAGCCTTAAAAATTAAATGGATATTGGACAACGTAGAAAATGCCTGGATTAAAGCTGAAAAAGGTGAGTTACTGGTAGGCACTTTGGATACTTGGTTACTTTGGAAAATGACCGGAGGAGATATATATATCACTGATCCATCTACTGCGTCCAGGACCATGTTATTCAATCTGCACACACATCAATGGGATGATGAAATTCTGAAAATTATTGGAATCCCCAAGTCTATTTTGCCGGAAATCAGGGAGAGTGTTGATATCTATGGATACACTTGCACCGATTTTCTCGAAGATAGGATTCCAATTGCAGGTGGTGTCGTTGATCAGGCAGCAGCTCTATTTGGACAGGCATGCTTCCGGAGGGGTTCCATAAAAACCACCTATGGCACCGGTAGCTTTATGCTGATGAATACAGGAGAAAAACCTATTCAGTCTCAGAATGGTCTTATTACAACAGCAGTGTGGAGTATAGATAAAAATATTACCTTTGCGTTGGATGGCGGAGTATATATTGCTGGTGCTGCTATTCAATGGCTTAGAGATGGGCTCAAGATTATTGATGAAGCTGCTGACACCGAAGCTTTAGCGAAATCTGTTTCGGATACAGGTGGTGTACATTTCGTACCAGCATTTACGGGTTTAGCCGCACCCTATTGGGATCAATATGCCAGAGGCATGTTAATTGGAATCACCGGTGGTACAACCAGGGCACATATTGTCAGAGCGACTTTGGAGGCCATTGCTTTTCAGGTGGCCGAGAATTTAGAAATCATGCGAAAAGATTCCGGAATGGCCATTGAATTAATGCGTGTAGATGGCGGTGCGGTTGTCAATCAATTTCTTATGCAATTTCAGGCGGATATTTTAGGTATACCTGTGGATGTACCAGATATTCATGAAACTTCAGCATTGGGAGTTGCATACTTAGCTGCATTAGGTATTGGCGATTTTGATAATCTGGATGAAATAAACAGCAAATGGAAACTCTCAAAAAGATATGAACCGGGAATTACCGAAGACCAAAGGCATCAATTAATGTATCAATGGAAAAGAGCAGTTGCGAGATCTAGAAAATGGATCGAAGCGTCAGAATTCAGATTATAAATACAATGGAAATTGACTCATGAGAATATTTTTTTATCCTATAACTTTCTTTTTGTTATTTATACTATCAATTCAAAGCAAAATATTCGCCAGTGACAGAGATGCTTTATCAAGACTCCCAATCATTGGACTCATCCAAGATAATCAGGTTCCCATTAAGGTTAAAGGTACTTCAACTGGAAATGTTCGTATTGAGTATTTTGAAGGTAATGATTCAGTCTCAAATTTTACCGAATGGGAATATTTGTCCTACAGCGACGATCTTACCAAAAGTCTTATGCTGAATGATATTAATTATAATTCTGATTATACATACCGAGTTATTTTTACAGATGAAAGTAGTTCTGAATGGTTTTCATTTTCAACTTTCCCTCAACAATCACAATCCGGAGAGTTTAGCTTTGTCTTTTCCGCATGTTTTAGGGAAATTTTTCTACCCCATAATATTTTTAATTATATTTCAATGTTATCACCCACTTTTGTTGCACTTCTCGGAGATCAAATATATGCAGATTATGACAGCAATATTAATACAGGTCCGCCAAATTCTGTGGTGCCCGCATTACGAAGTAAATATGCACAAAACTTTGATGAACATTTTCAGGCAATGAGTAGTTCGGTACCAATCATTGCTACTTGGGATGATCACGACTATGGTCAGGATAACTCTGATAGTACCTATATTTATAAAGTAGAAACGAAGAAAGTATATAAAGAAAGTTATCCTATCTATCCATATCAGGTAGAAGATGAAGGTATTTATTATCAGTTTAAAATTGCAGATGTAGATGTATTTGTTCTTGACACACGCTGGTACAGATCGCCAATGGATGTAGATGACAATGAAGATAAAACAATGCTTGGCGAAGAACAGCTTTCCTGGTTATTGAATGGATTGAACCAATCTACAGCACCCTTTAAATTAATTTTATCAAGTGTTTCAATGAATGACTATGGTGGTGATACATCTTCTGGTCAGGAGGGGTATGATAGTTGGATGGGATATACATTTGAACGTAATACTATTCTCTCTTTTATTGAAGATAATCAGATTTATGGTGTTTTGGTGTTTTCTGGCGACCAACACTACCCTAGCGGACATATTCTAAATTGGGATATTCCATTGAATTATGTTTCACAAACAGATTCATCCATTGTGTATTCCTTATCAGATTTAAGCTATGCTGTTTTTGATTTTTCTTCTTCACCTTTTCATTACAACAGAGCAACGGGGCATATGCTCATTTCAGGAAATCAGAATAATCCATTTTACTCTTTTGAAATTTTCAGAGCAGAATTGGGGCACCCTTCAGTATATGGTTTAGTTCAAGTTGATACTGAAAATTCCACTAAAAGTGTGACAGTTACATTTTATGAATTAGATTCAGAAAATGAATTACTGATTAGACTATATGGCATAACTGTAATCAGGGATAGTTCGACAGTGGCAATTTCTCAATCTATAGCAACTCCTATATCTTTTTCTATAGGACAAAACTTTCCAAACCCGTTTAATGGTGCGACAAATATTATATATTCAATTCATGATGGTAGTGATGTTCAATTGATTATTTATGATATTCTTGGTTCAGAAGTGATTACTCTTATGAAAGGATTCCATGAAACTGGTGCGTATAATGTTATCTGGAATGGAAATAATTCCCATGGCAAACCAATGCCCAGTGGAATATACTTTTATAGAATAAATGCTCTTTCCGATAAATCAGTAAATCAATCATCCCATTTAACAAAAAAAATGATTTACCTAAAATGACCAAATTTAATTTTTAAGGCATTAAACCGTCTTAAATTGAAAGGAAGAAAAATAATGAATAAGAAAATATTAAAAATATCAAGTTTGATCATGGTTATAAGTTTGTGGGGAAGCGATAAGCCCAATGAATTGTTTCGATCCCCGGTAGTGGGTCTGATTCATAATAATCAAGTGCCAATTTTAATTAAAGGGGCGAATGATGGTAAAGTACGAATCGAATATCATTATACGGATGGTTCATTAAGTAATTTTACTGATTGGGACACACTAACAGAAGTAAATTCATTTACAACCAATTTCATTCTTCAAGATATCCTTTCTAATGCAAATTACCAATATCGGGTTCAATTTGAGAATGGAAATTATTCTGAATGGTTCTACTTTAAAACATTTCCGACACAAGGATTGCCTGGAAAGTTCAGTTTTGTTTTTTCTTCATGCATGAGGGAGAAGTACATGGAGTTTAATATTTTTGAAAAAGTTAAGAAACTTTCACCAACATTCATTGCGCTTCTTGGTGATCAAATGTATGGAGATTACGATGGTAATCTTAACACAATGGAAGATTATCTTGCCAATGACAGCCTGCGTAAGAAGATGATTGCGGAGGGCGAGGTACTTCTCTCTGATAAAACTATTATCCAGGCTTTCCGTAACAAATATAACCGCGTCTTTGATGAAAATTATCAAAAAACAGCAAGTAGTATTCCATTGATGGCTATATGGGATGATCATGATTTTGGCAGTGATAATACTGATGGAACATATCCGTATAAAAATGAGGCAAGAAAAGTTTTTAAGGAAAATTTTCCTGATTATTCGTTTGTAGAAAAAGATGGCGGGATTTATTATGAGTTTTCAATAGCAGATGTAGATATTTTTGTATTGGATACACGCTGGTACCGTTCACCTATGCAGAATGAAGACGGTGAAGACAAAAAGATGCTGGGGGATAAACAACTTAGTTGGTTACTAGATGGACTACAAGAGTCAACTTCAACTTTCAAAATTGTTTTTACAAGTGTTCCCCTAAACGATTATGGAGGTGACACATCATCCGACAGAGTTGGCTACGATAGCTGGATGGGATACAAAATTGAGCGAGAAAAGATTCTCGATTTTATCAAAGATAATCACATTCAGGGTGTCCTGATGTTTTCCGGCGATCAACATTATCCGAGTGCGCATATTTTAAATTGGGATCCTCCATTGAAACATATATCGCAACTTGAAAAATCAATTGAATATTCGCTCAAAGATTTAGGAACTGCCGTTTTTGATTTTTCTGCGTCTCCCCTGAACTATAAAAAGGCA
>ENA-ORDI01001408-ORDI01001408.1-marine-metagenome-genome-assembly--contig:-NODE-1408-length-13226-cov-3.455396_pt1 | contig 13226 bp, 10 predicted proteins | sample MGYA00248628_ERZ508525 | MGnify/ENA primary metagenome ERZ508525 (study PRJEB26195, sample SAMN05422138) | marine metagenome | isolation source: East of Porto Seguro, South Atlantic Ocean | place...
ATTGCTGTCGAATATCCTCTGTAAAGTGGACTTTTTATTAATTGCATTTTGCATTTTTTCCACAGCATAAGAAATTAACACTTCTTTCCTGACATTTTGTTTGACGTACATCACACCATTTCGTCCCTGTTCGATTATTTTACCTCTGTTATTGTAGTAATACAGTATTGAATCCGCAATAGAATTTGCATCTTCTGCCATTGCAATTGAACCGCTTTTTGCACTGTTTAATATTTTTTCAACTTCACCTGAAATGCTGGCAATCACCGGTCTGCCGCAAGCCATGTATTCAAATATTTTTGATGGAATAGCATTTCGAAAAAGGGGGTCGTTTTTAAGCGGGACGAGGCAGACGGAAGCCTTTTTGATCAATTTAATTAATTCTTCCTTTTTTTGTACTGGGAGAAACACCACATTTTTTAGTCCCAGTTTTTCTGTTTTTGTTATTAATTCCTTTAGTTTCACGCCACTGCCAACAAATTTGAAGTCAATAGGATATTTTTGCAGAATGTCTGCTGCTTTAATCACCGATTCTAAACCCTGAGCCAATCCCATATTACCGCTATATAGAACGGTAAACCTTTTTTCCGGTATTCTGTCATATTTTTGCGCTAAATCAAAAAACGTATTACTGACGCCATTGATAAGGTTAATCATTGGTTTATTTAATTGAGCCGGGTAATGGTTTGTAAAATATTTTTTGAATCCAGGAACCGTGAGAATATACCCGTTTGTTGATTTGTAGATAAAAGATTCGAGTTTTTTACCCATGTTAAACACCCATTTTGACCTTACCTCTCCCAGTGCCATAACAGATTCGGGCCAAAGATCGCGAATGTCTAGAATAAAATGAATCGATTTTATTTTTGAAATAATTGCACCAATCACGCCTACAAATAATGGCGGTGATGAAATAATCAGTACATCATAATTTTTCAGTTTAAACGCATTAATGAGACCGCTCAACATAAATATGAGATAATGACCCAATTTTTTGATGGCAGAACTACGGTTGTTTGCCCATGCAAAGGATCGAATTATGGTCAAATCAGGTGAAATACGTTCCTCCCTTACCCACGCCCGCTTATAGCCGGGGAAATACTCTCCCAATGGGTAATTTGGCATTTCACAAAGGACGGTGACACGATGCCCCATTGAATTGAGTATTTTTACATAATCTCCCCAACGTGTGGCAGCGGCACCAATTTCAGGTGGGAAATATTGTGTTATTAATAACACATGCATCATTAATCGTTATTTTTTATGGGTTTTGAAGGGGCAGAACGACAAAAGAGTAATCCGTTCTGGGATGATTGGTTAAATTGGTTTGCCCAGATCCGTTTAGATTCATCATATATATTTCCCAGTTTGACGGGCCATCCCTGAGAGACTGAAACACAATTTTTCTATTATCCGGATAATACCTGGGATTCCAATCATGGGCGGAATTATTTGATAAATTAGTGAGGTTTTTTCCTTCATTGTTCATGATATATATTTCTTTATTCCCATCCCTTTCTGAGGTAAATACAATTGAAAGTCCATCGGGAGAAAAAACAGGCTCATAATCATGTGCTGAATGATCGGTCAATTGTGTTTGTTCAGTTCCATCGGTATTCATTACATATATATTTCTATTCCCGTCCCTTTCTGAAGTAAATACAATTTTTTGACCATCTGGGGAAATGGCATTCCCTTGAGACATAATATCATGGAATTGAGTATTCCGAGTCAGATTGATAATGTTTTCATCCAAAAGATTTGTGAAAAATATTTCCATTTTTCCTTTTTGCCATGCTTGATAAATGATGAACGAACCATCGGATGAAAATTGAGGATATTTTTCATACCAAGTAGAATTTGTAAGATTCTTTTTTTCAGTTCCGTCTACATTCATTAAAAATACATCATAATTATCCGTTTCAGGAAAGAAGGTTGTATAGACAATTTTATCATTGGATGGTGAAAATTTTGGTGTCCAGTCATGGCCCTGGGTCTGGGTTATATTGGTTAAATTTCTTCCTTCCCACTGGGTATATCCATCCATCCACACCAAATCCACTGTATATATTTCCCGATTCCCTCCATCTCTATCGGAAACAAAGGCCAATTTGGAGCCGTCTGGAGATACGGCGGGATTAAAATCCAGCCATTTATTTTTGGTAAGGTGGGTCATGTGACCCCCATAAATATCTGTTATAAAAATATCATAATTCCACCATCTTCTAGAGGTAAATATGATGTGGGGATCAATATAGGGATCTTCAGTTACGCCGGTATTACTGCAACTTTCTAAAAAGAATGAAAAAAAGACCAATCCTAGTGCCCCAACCCGCTGTATCCATTGATGTTTCATGAGCGACTTACCACTGAATCATAGATATGAATCATTTTTTGCACATTGGTTTTCCAATTGAACTTCTGGATCACGCGCCTTCTTGCATTTTTACCCAGTTGGGTTCGAAGGTGATTGTCATTATATAGTTTTTTAATGGCATCTGCTAATGCACGGGGCTTACCCGGTGATATAACCCAGCCTGTCTCATTATGCTGATTAACTTCAGGCAGGCCACCTACATTAGATGTTATGGCCGGAACTTCGCAGGCGGCGGCTTCAAGGATGGAAACTCCAAAGCTCTCCCGTTTAGATACGGATACAAATACTGATAACCGCTGGTAGTATTGGACCACTTTTTCATGAGGAATAAATCCTGCAAATGTTACATGGCTTTCAATTTTTAATGTTTTGCATTTTAATTTCATTTTTTCCAATTGGGACCCTTTACCTACGATTAGAAACTGCAAATTACTTAATTTGTATTCGTAAACCACTATTTTTACTGCATCAAGAAAACAATCAATATCATTATGTTTTTCTATGCTTTTTATTGTACCAACAATAAATGGGGTTTCTTTTTCTTTTGCAGGGAGAAAAATGTCAGGATCAATCCCAAAAGGAATAATTTCTAATTGAGAGCGGCCCAATTCCTGATTGACCTTGTTGGCCATTGCCCTGCTGGTGGAACATACTGTATCTGCACTATTTATCACCCGTTTTAATAGCCCTTTATTTATCCAACTCTTTTGGGGGAAATCATAGATATCACTGCCCCACACCGAAAGTAACCAAGGCCGAAATTTTGATAAATATCCCAAGACGCCATAGCTGGATGCGTAATGGGCGTGTAAAATATCTGGCTGAAAGGTGGTTATGGTTTTTGATAACGGTCTTAAAGATTGGAGATAACTGAGTTTACTCAGGTTCGGCTGCCGCAAATTTTTAATTTTTCTCTTTAAATTTGCATCGATAACCGTAATTCCATTATTCTGATATTGTTGATATACATCCTGATTTGGTTTAAATAAACTAAAGAGAAGTATATTAATGCCATGCTTTTGAAGAGAAAATGCCCATTTCATTGTATGAGAAGAATTCGCATCCGATAATAATAATATTTTCATCAAACTAAACTTTAGCTCTTATCCCAAATATGATTGATATTTCCATCATTATTGTCAACTATAATGTAAAAGAATACATTGTTGATTGTATTCAATCTATAATAAGGTGGACACCACAAACCATCCAATATGAAATTATTGTTGTTGATAATAATTCACAAGATGGCAGTGTGAATGCTTTAGAGACAAAATTCCCTGAAATAACCATTCTTAAAAATAAGAATAATATTGGATTCACAAGAGCCATTAATCAGGGTGCCAACATTGCCAATGGGGCCTATTTATTTTTATTAAACCCAGACACATTGTTTTTAGAAGATAGTATGACAACACTTTATTCGTTTTTAGAGCGCAATCGTCATGTTGGAATCGTGGGGCCGAAACTTATAAGCACCGATGAGAATATTCAGCAATCATATTGGAAATATCCAACATTAATTTCCTCTTTACTGAGCATTTATCACTTGGATTTTTTGAATAATAATAAAAATCATACTCATTACGATAAATCAAATTATTTATCTGTTGACGCCATCTCAGGTGGTGCATTTTTCTTGGCTAAAAATCTTTTTAACGATTTAAACGGTTTTAATGATAATTTATTCTGGATGGAGGATATGGATTTTTGTAAAAGGGCTTCAACCCTGGGGCATAAAATTGCCTACTTACCTAAAACAAAATTGATTCATTATATTGGAAAAAGTTCTGAAAAGAATTGGGTGGTTACCATATCGAACCGACTGCTCTCAAAAATAAAATACTTCAAATTGCACCATGGTTCCTCTGAAGTAATGACTCTTATTACAGCTATTTATTTGTTAGTCGTGGTTAAATGTGCTTATTTATTATTCTTGAGCCCCTTCAGTTCTGTATATCGCAAAAAATTTATTGGGTACTTGACGACATTGAAGTTATTATTAAATAAACAGTATCAAATTGGTTTATGATTGCGCAGATTTTTTCTATATAAATAAATGACTGAAATAGATAAACCAAACATAATCCACATGGGGAAAAAATAAATAGTTGAACTGGCAGCAATTGCGGCAGGAATGAACCCGATCATTGATAATAACAGTGATGAAGCATAATAACTGAGTTTTTTGTTTCTATTCGATTTGGTAATTTTAAATAAATTAAAAATTATGCTTCCATACCATAAAAGGATTAAACCAAAAAAGACCACTCCTCCTTCAACTAGTAACTCAATCCAAAAATTATGCATGCTGGTGAATCGACCCGCGACACCACCCAATTTTTCCTGGATTGCAACTGATCCTCCGGCGCCGACACCCAAACCATTGCTTGCAATCAAGGCATCTATTCCATTATTAACTAATTCTCTACGCCATTCAAGGGAGCCGCCCACATCAATATCGCCTTTTAAATACAATGTAATTGCTTCTACAGTATTGGCTATTTCATTTATCCTTGGGTTTTCGCTTTCACTTAACTGGCTCATGCCCCAAAACATCCCAAGCACTGTTACCCAAATGAGAAATAATGTTGCAATTTTTTTCTTTACAACAACAAGGTAAAGACATAAGATAATGATTAATCCCAAAAAAACAGCCCTGGATGCAGCCAATACTGTAATGATAAGGATTGCAAGGGTGCCTAATGCTTTAACAATGATTTGATGGCTGCATAAAAAAAATGGCAAAGTCATCATCATCCCAATTGCCAAATTATTTGTATTCCAATGAAACCCTGTAGGTGGTCGAAAATCTGAATAAACAAACAGATTATCAAACGCAGAAAAATTAACCGCCTCTTTACCAAAATATGGGAGCAAGGATGAATAAGGTGAAACAGGCAGGCGGAAACTCGTAAAAGATTCTAAAAGTGCAAAAAAAAGGTCAACCAGTAAAACAGCTCCGATTGTTTTAAATAATGCACTCAATTTTTTCCCTGTTGTGCTAAAATAAATAATCGTCATTGAAATTGAGATACCGCAAAAAATATAGAATATATATTTCCCTGCATATCCAATATCGGGTGCCCAAAAAATGGATATAGCGTACCAAACAAACATGACGAGAAAAAGTAAGTCGTAATTTCCAACTCTTTTCTTAAAAGGCAGTTTCATATTCAGGTTTTTCAACTGAACTAATAAAACCATGAACAGGGCAAAAAGAAAAAAGTGGAATAAATAAAAATCTCCATAACTAATGCCTATCCCGATTACCGCTGAACCAAGCATCAATTGAATGAGTGTGTCAGTATTGAGCTTAATTGACCGAATCATAAACCTACCTGACTCTTTTTAAGAAACCCAAGATCAATATTATGGTTAATAATTCATAGATGATTAGAGATATGGGTATTGCCAGAATCCCATAAGATCTTATTAAAACAAAAATAGAGATAACCCCCATTATGGATGATATAAGTAATATTTTTGAATACTGATTATCCTTCCTGCGGATCATTAACCACTGCCGGCCCAATACATGGGAAATGGCTGTTAAGGGCAGACCAATTGCAAATATTTTTAAGGTAGTTGCAGCAAATAAGAATTCCTCCCCCAGGATGAGGGATATGATTGGCTCAGCGAAAAAATAAATCATTACAAAAAATAGGAATCCTGCAGCCGTCATAATCCACAAAAATTTCTTTGTCATTTGTTTCGCTTTTTCAGGATTCCTTGAATCCGTTGATGCAAGGCGAGGATAAAAGGCCTGCCCCACGGGGCCATACAAAGTGTTAAATGCACGGTGAATTCTGGCGGCACCATAATAATAGCCCAATTGAAGCGGACTTACTATTATACTCATGACAATTACGCTGAGATTGTTATAAATCACCGGCAGTATTGTAATAAAAAAACTATTCTTTGATTTCTGCCACATGACTTTAATTGATGACCTTCCTGCCAAGTGAAATGGCCCAATAATATTTACCATATATTTAAATAAATATAGACAGATACAAATGCTTGAAATCATATATGACAATAGTACGATCCACCCATCTTGATTTGAACGGACAAACAGAAAGATTAAACTAAATCCAAGAAGCCGAAAAATTGTTTTTGACAATGCGACAGATCTTAATTTTTCAATTCCCTGGAAATACCAAGTTGGAACCATTCCCTGAAAAATAGATCCTATTACTACAATGAACACATAATGAGGATTTTCATGGAAAACAGGAACCATCAGAATGACGATTGCTGATAATATTAAAATGACAGGAATTAAAAATAATTTGAATGAAAAAATCTGCCCAATTAATACTTTAATATTTTCGGGGTTATTTTTTTCTCTGGCTACTTCTCTTGTGGCCATCAAAGGAAACCCAAATTCCATAATCAATAAAATAAAAATGCCAAATGTCTGGGCCAAACCAACATATCCTAATTCTTCGGGGCCCAGCACCCGGGCAATAAATGGCAGTATGATCAAGGCCAGCAGATAATCGGCAAAATGAGCCAGGTATAAATAAAAAGAATTCGCCACCAAAGGGTGACGAATTTTAGATAATATTGTTGAAATCATATTCAGTTGTTTACATTTTTAGTTACTGAATTTTTTCATATTAAGCAAAATACTCCACCATAGAATCCACAATAATTTTTCCTGCATTACCATTGCCATAAAGCTTCTTAGAAAAATCACATTCGTTTGCTTTCATACTTTCAAATGCATCGTATAATTCTGAAGGGGCGGAAAGCCGATTCACGTCAATATCAATTAGTTCTGTCCATTCTGTTTCGTCCCGAACAGTGATGCATTTCTTTTCAGCAAAAAAAGCTTCTTTTTGCAAACCACCACTGTCTGTAATTACCATTTCAGCTGAATTCAATAAAGTAAGCATGGATAAATACCCTACTGGTTCTATCCATTGGATCTTGGTTTGAATTCCAAATTTTTGAAGTTGCCCTTTCGTACGAGGATGCAGTGGCAGTACAACTCTAATTTTTTCGTTAATCTTATCCAATTCCTTAAAGATAGAAATTAAGTTGTTTTTATTATCCGTGTTTTCGGGGCGGTGTATGGTAGCAAGGACATAAGGGAAATCAACTTCAGGCCTTTTATTTTCATCATTTTCAATTTGCTGATTGAATTTCAGGAATGCATCAACCATGACATCACCGCAATTTTCGACTCCTTTTTGAATCCCTTCTTTCGCCAGAATATTAACAGCATTCTCCGTAGGGCAAAAAAGTAAACTGGAAAGATGATCGGTCAGCACACGGTTGATTTCTTCCGGCATTCCTCTATTATAGCTTCGGAGCCCCGCTTCTACATGGAATACAGGCATATGCAACTTTGCTGCTGTGAGACTGCCCGCCAGGGTAGAATTGGTATCGCCGTAAACCAATACGCCATTCGGTTTTTCATCCATCAAAATGGGTTCAATTTTTTCCATCATTTTGGCCGTCATTTGGCCATGGCTCATTTGATTAATATTTAAATTATAATCCGGTTTCGGTAACCCCATTTCATTAAAAAAAATATCAGACATATTTTGATCAAAATGCTGTCCGGTATGGATGATCACTTCTGAAAATGAATCTATTGCAGCCAATTTTTCCGAAACCATGGCAGCTTTAATGAACTGAGGCCGTGCCCCAAGGACAGTTATAATTTTCAACTGTCCTCCAAAACAGATACAATTTTTCCATCAAATTGAAATTGGCCGCATTGACTCAATCCATTTTTATCAAATTCAAGACGGCTGCCCTTCTTATCTACCCATCCTACAATTTTTCCCGGGTTACCCAGGATGAGTGCAAAGTCCGGCACATCTTTTGTGATAACTGCACCGGCGCCGATCATTGCATACTGGCCAATAGTGTTGCCACAAACGATTGTGGCATTGGCTCCGATTGACGCTGATTTTTTTACCAGCGTTTTATCATAAAATTCAGATCCTCGCTGGGGAAATTCACATCGAGGCAAAAGAATATTTGTAAATACCATGGATGGGCCGCAGAAGACGTAATCTTCCAGTTCAACGCCTTCGTAAACGGATACATTATTCTGGATTTTTACGTGATTCCCTATCTTTACATTATTCCCCACATTCACATTTTGGCCCAGTGAGCAGTTTTCGCCGATGACTGCGCCAGATTGGATGTGAGAGAAGTGCCAGATTTTTGTTCCGTTACCAATGGAAATATTTTCATCAAGAATGGCGGTTTCATGTGCGAAAAAAGGATTTGTATTCATTGTTTATGCTCTACTTTCCACCTGGTCTTCAATGGCGGACAAATGTATTCCCCATAATTAAGAGGGAGATATGGGTAGTGTTTTATTCGTTAAAGAATTTGTGGCCATTTCCAGGATTTTTACTACATCTAAACCATCATCAAATGTCGCTTTATCAATCTTTTTACCATTGACTACATCAATAAAATATTTTAATTCATTCGTTAAAGGCAGCGTTTGTTCGTACTCAATTTTTCTCGATGGCTTATTTTTTAATGATAATAAATTCAAGTCAGGATCGGAATCTTTCTCATAGAATAATAATGGTTTATTTTCAGCCGAATCCTCAAAGTGGAGTGACCCTTTGGATCCAATAACCACTAATCGATGCTCCTTAAAGGGGTGCAGCCAACTGACATAGATGTGCCCTTGCACTCCATCTGGATATTTTAAATAGGTAATGGTTGTATCATGGATATTTTTTTGGATAAAAGCGCCCCCAGAGGATTGAACTTCTACCGGGAATGATTCTGTAAAATATTGGAATAGTGAAATATCATGGGGGGCAAAACTCCAAAAGACATTCTCTTCTTTGCGCACCACGCCCAGATTCAGGCGATTGCTGTACATATACTGAAGATGACCGATAATTCCAGCCGCGATCATTTCTCTCATTTTTATGATGGCTGGATGAAATAATAATAAATGGCCTACAATCAGTTTCCCATCTAAAATTTTTATAAGGGATTGAATTTTCATCCCCGCCTCAACGGATAGGGTTAATGGTTTTTCCACCAAAACAGGCGTTTTTTTCTTAAGTATATCTTTGGCTAAATCTAAATGGGTAACAGGAGGCGTAGCCACAACATAACCATCAAAATTTGTTTGAAATGCATTTTCAAGTGAACCAAAACAGGCTGTCTGGGGGAATAATTCTTTGATTTTATTTCTTTGTTGCGCATCAGGGTCCACGACGCCGCCCAAGGCGCCGAGTTCAAAAAGGGTTCTTATATGATTTTTACCCCATCTCCCAGCGCCGATAACGCAAATTTTGATATCATCCATAAAATTAATACTTAAAAACTGTTGCTAAAGAAGAAGACACCAATCCAAATATGGCAGAAAAGACTAAAAACAAAAAGCGTTTGGGAGCACTTTTTCTTGACGGCGGTGTCGCATGATCAAGAATATGGAGAATGGAGGTTTGCTTCACTTCTTCTATCCGGGCCAATTCTAATTGCTGCTGGAGGGTTAAATAGACCTGTTTTTTCGCCTCCACTTCCCGAAATAATCTTGAAAATACCATAAATAATTCAGGTGAATCTTCATAACCGCGATTTCTTTCCTTAAAATCTTTTAATGCCAGTTCAGAAGATTCCAATTCACTTTTTACAATAAAAAGCCGGTCTGATATAAACAGTTTTTCTTTCGTCGACTGGGCCGAATTTTCTTTTTGTATATATAATTGCACCTGGTCCCCAATAAAATTAGCCACACTGGCTGATACAGGAGGATCCTCCAGTGTCACGGTTATTTTAATGAGACCTGATAAACGATCCTCCACTACCTCTACATGGTCAGTAAATTTTTTAATTGCCTGTTCTTTTATATATGCGGAGTCATTCATACTGGCGCTAAATGGATTGTACCAAGGGGGTTTGTCCATTTTCCAGAGTTGATAAAGGCTCACCTTTGAACCATTTTGTTTAAGCCACATTTGATCCAGCACTTTATTGGCAATTAAGCGGGACTTTACCACATCCGGTATATTGAAATTCTGGTTGTTGTCTGGCATATTCATGCCAAAGTTTGTTGCTAAAGATTGAAATTGCCCTAATCCCTGCATTCCATCTTTTTTCGCGGGGTATAGTGAAATCTGAGCAGAATAATACTTGGTAAACAGAAAAGAAAAACCCGTTCCTAGTAATCCAGCAACCAATGCTGTTAAAATAATATTTTTTCTTTTTGTATAAAGGACCCTAAACAAAACACCAAAATCGATAATATTATCCTGGATGATTTTCGGCTTTTCAGCCTCTTTATCTTCCATTTCAAAATCTGGATAAGCAGTTTTCAGGCGTTCCAACACATCCACATTGATGGTGGTATGACCCTTTTCATAATTGATCAGGGTTGCCCTGGAAACGCCCAATTGTTCGGCCATATCCTCCTGGCGAATATCATTCATCAGACGGAATCGTTTTATTTTCTGGCCCAGTGTCAAATTAATTTGGACTGGTTTGACTTGCCAATAACATTAAGGTCAGGAGTGTTGTTGCAACATTAGCGGTTTGACTCGAGATCATAGTGAAGGCCTGCCACATCGTTGGGCCCTTAGAAGAACCGGTTAATGCCCGCTGGTAAACAATGATTGTTGATCCTTCCATCACTTTTGGGGAAGACCACCTTGATTTGGGTATTGCGGTTCCATTGGGATGGATTACAACCACATCCCTATTATCAGCGAAAGCAGAAAATCCTCCGGCGCGGTTAATATATTTTTTTAATGAACTTCCTTTTTCGAAGGTTACATATCCAGGCTGGTTTACTTCGCCGCTCACCAGCACAAGTCCAGATTTTTTCAATACATTCAGGCTATCGCCATTATTGAGGAAAAAGGTATCGTCTTCCCAGGCAATTTTCAAAGAATCCCGGAAAACCTCTACCCCGTTTTTAAGTGCATGATTGGTATATCCACCGGCCAAATCTAAAATGGTGCCCAGGGTGGTTAAATTATTCACAGGGTAAAGGCCGGGTATCTTGACCTCACCGGTGATTGTGACCGATTCAATGGGTTGATGTTGATCCGTGCGAGGAATGGTGATATGGTCGCCATTGGCCAGTGCAAAGTTTTCATTTTCCAGATCTACAACTATTTTTAAGGGTGTCTGTCCAGATGGATTTTTGCGACTCACAATAATCCGCGAAAAATCAATGGTATGCATAAAATCCGTGTCATAAGTGGTCATGGTGGCATCAATCAAATCCTGCAGCTTCATATCTGTCTGGTAGGGATATTCCCCGGGATTTTTTATTTGACCTTCAATGCGAACAAACCTATCAATATCTGGCTTCATTGGCACATGAATGCTATCGCCATCAGAGAGTTCAAAATTTGATGTTTGGTTTTCCTTCAACAAGTAACCGTTATTTTCTGAATCGCTATTATTCTTATAAACAAATATTGTTTTTGCTGCTTTTACATCTTTACCACCAGCGATTTTTATGAGATCATCCAGTGATTCCTTTTCAGCAACCTCATAATAACCCGGATTTCGTACACGACCCGTCAGGGGAATAGTGGATATTCTTGGGGGAATATAAATAATATCCTGATCCATTAGCCGGAGATCACTCACGTTTTTGCCCAAAAATATATAATTATAGACATCCACAGTTCCGATTTTTTGTCCGTCACGTAGCACCTGAATATCCCTCAGAGAGCCCTTGTTATTGACGCCGCCGGCCTGGGTGAGGCCTGTAATGACATTGGAAAAAGGATGTATCATATGGACACCGGGGATATTCACAAAACCGACAAAGTGCACATTTACAGATTTCAACTCACCAAGGGTAATATCAATAAAGGATTTCGGAGTCTTCCCTAATAAAGTTGAATAGACATGCGAATATTTTGAAATAATATATTGCTTTGCCTCCGCTACCGTTTTTCCGCCCAAATTTAGTATGCCGATATTATCTATATAAATCTGCCCATCCCTGTTGATTACTTTCGTATTGTGCGCTTCGGTTTCACCCCAAAGGGAAATAATCACCTCATCGCCAGGTCCAAGGCTATAATGTTTTGGAATGGGTAAATTCTGCCAAAAGGGAATGGTATCCCGCTGAGTGAAAATTTCATAACCGATGTAGGGCATTGTTTTTACTGAGTCTTCTAAAAACTTTAACTGTTCAAGCAATTTTTGTGTGTTTACTAATAATGATTCCACATCCTTTCTTGAGTAGATCAGTTTATCAGGAAGGGCTGTGCTTTGTGCTGTTTTTTCAGCTTCTGAAATATCAGCAGGCTTTTGGAGGGCCTGGCGCTCAAGGGCTTTTTTATATTCGGATTGGAGTCGTTGGAGCTCTTGGTAGGATTGAGGATAAATCAAGATAAAGGATAAAAGATAAAGGATAAAAGGAAGAAAACGGCGCAAGCTATGGAAAATTGGCGCTGATTTGGTCATTTTATTATTTTGGTCTTTTTGGAATCTAAACATGCCAAAAATTACATGTTATTGACGGAATGTCAAAGGATTTGTATTATATGTCAATATAGAATAAGTCAGTGGTAATAAGATATTGTACAATGTGTAAATCAAAGTAAGCAGAGATCAAATTTCAGAGAAAAGAAAGAAGTAAGACGTGATGAGTGAAGCGTAAGAAGGAAAATGGAAAAAGGAACGACGCATGGATAGGAGATGTAATTGGGGTGGACAATGAAGAAAAGTGAGGCGTGAATAGAAATCTGAGGTTGACGGTCAAATTATTGATTAATAATCCGCCTACGTGTTACATACGGCGGACCAGTCATCAAGATGCCCCACAGGTAGGGATGTTGTCGGAACCAGTTTGATCATTTTTTTAGTAAGGAGAAAGGAGTGAGAC
>ENA-ORDI01001409-ORDI01001409.1-marine-metagenome-genome-assembly--contig:-NODE-1409-length-13225-cov-4.284530_pt1 | contig 13225 bp, 13 predicted proteins | sample MGYA00248628_ERZ508525 | MGnify/ENA primary metagenome ERZ508525 (study PRJEB26195, sample SAMN05422138) | marine metagenome | isolation source: East of Porto Seguro, South Atlantic Ocean | place...
ACCTGCGATGTGAAACACCTTCTCATTTCCGAAGTCACCACAAGCCGATACCACGAATCCTAAGACCACCACGCCCAACGACGCCCAGAGCCTGACAACCGACATCTGCGCTAACCGCCTCGCATTTAATATTAAGTATTTAATGCGCCTCATAAATTGCGTCAATGACGAAAATCATGGGAATCGGCATTTAATGTTGTTGCCTGGGACGACACCCGTTGAACGAAGCAGGGACAGGTTGTCACACCCGTCCCTGCAACGACCGTCTGATTGACTTCGAGATTACCTAGTCGGTGAAACCCTCGTAAAGCTTGCTCTGGGACATGTCGACAACCTGATAATGTAGTCCGCTCGCAGCGGCGGTGCGCTGGCCTTCTTGGGTGACCAACAAAGTGCCGCCTGAGCCAACCGGCTGCCCTTTATACATGATGAGTTTCCCCGCCACAAGGCTCATCTCAGGCTGATTGCGCTCCGGGTTCAAGATTGTCACGTCTGCGTCCGCGCCTTCCGAGAAATGGCCCTTGTTATGCAGGCCCAGCATCTTTGCGGCGTTCCACGACAGCTTCTCGGCCATCTCAAGGGGGGTCAGGGCGTTGAATTCCACCAGCGCCATCGCAGACTGGATGGCGACGTTCCGAGGGTGAGAGCCGCCGTCAGTGCTGATCGCGTCGATGATGAAATCCTCGGACTCGTTTTTGGCAGTGGTCAGTCGAAATGCTGAAGCTGGCAAATTAACTGGAAAACTCATTCCGACGTTGGATTTGGCCTCGTCGAACATCTTCAAAGCCGCTGCGCCCCTGGCATAGTAAACTTGGCCACCCTTCTGTGCCACGACCGAGCCGTATCCGTCAGTGATCGCCTGCCTCATCCCCTCGATGGACAATTCGTACCCACGGAGTGCTAGACAGTTGCGCGGCACATCGGCCATGACCTGCCCATCCTCGTCACAGCGTCCGCTGGTTCCATTTTGGATGGCATGGTACGCCTCAGAGTTCAGTTGTCCTCGCATAGATTCCAGAATCTCCAACGCCTCGTCGCACTCATCACCAGCGTCGTCAATGACGCCTCGACAGTAGGAGTTCACATGGCAAACGTGGAGCCTTCCTGTGCCCACCAACTTCGGAATTTCCCGAACGCCGTCAATCTGACTGCCGGTGTCGGTTGTGCCCAGATGAAAGGCGACGTAGGCTCGACGCTCGTTGCAAGCGGCGATGATGTCTGCGCTATCTTCCGGTGTAAACGGATGGTATCCGCCGAGAATCTTTACGCCCAGACACCCCTGTCGAAGCGCATTATCAACGATGCTTCCCATCGTGCGATGGGACAGCTTGCCGGTGGGAATAGTCAATCCGGGGATCAGAGCGAACTGGCCTGCTACGTTCAGCCCTGCGCCTCTGCGCTTGATGCCGTCGATCAATGTAGGCCCGGTACCTCCCATATCCAGAACCGTCGTCGTTCCTGCTCGCGCCAGCATACCGTAGCCTAAAGCGGGGTCCCAGTTTCGAGACAGTCCGGCGACGTGGGCATGGGTGTCGATCTGTCCGGGCATGACCCACATGCCGTCGACGTCGATAACGTCATCGGCAGTTGTGGGGTCCAATTCAGACTCGACCCTCACGATTTTGCCGTCGGTGATTCCAACATCTGCCCGTGCTTCGAGACCGTTCTTGGGGTCCAGAATCGTGCCCCTGGCCAGTATCAGGTTGTGCCTCGCCATAGTCTTCACTCACATAGAAAATACCGGCGTCAAAAAGACATCTGACGCAGGCCCAATATATAGTACACTACGGGCGCAGACCGGTAGTACTCAAGCGTAGAATCGCGCAGATTCACCTGATTGGGCATCGAAGAGTTCATGAAACACGAAATGATAATCTCTCGAACCACGATCGGATGAGACCCTTACGCCGTCGAATAGAGAATTAGGATAACTCCTCGATGCTCGATTCACTGGCAACGGTCACCAAAATTCAGATGGATATCGATGACTACCTACGAAGCGCGGGCGAAGTTTTTCGAGCGTTTCGAGATCAGGATTCCACCTGCATTTCCTACGGCGTTCTGTCGTCTGATGGGCGCTAGTTTGTTAAGCATTCTGATCACCCGCGAGGTCTTGCCTATCTAGAGCGAGTGTACAATCTAAACATGAACGTGCGCCACGCCGCTTTGCCCCGCCTGAGCAACAGATTCGAGACCGCGAATGGCGTCGCGCTGGTCTATGATTGGGTTCCAAGCGAGAAATTATACGCGGGCAGTCGGTACTCCGCAGCCCGGCTTCGAGTCGATCTGACGATCCCAAGAGTCCGTTTTTGGTTGGCGCCAGTTGATGATATCGTCCAATCATTGAACACGATATTCGATGTGCAACTCACATTGGCGGATCGAGGTTACGTCGCTGTTGACCTTTACGACGGCTGCTTCATCTATGACTTCGACGCTTCGCGCACGTACGTGTTCGACCTGGACGAATATCGAACCGGGCCATTCATTCTGGACGCTAACCGGCTTCCCGGTTCACGGCGGTTCATGGCCCCGGAAGAGTGGAACAAAGGCACAATAATCGACCAGGTAACCAACGTGTTCACGCTCGGGCGCACAGCCGCAGAATTTCTGGGAAGAGGCGCTACTTCAGTCGACGCTTGGATGGGGATGGATCGCATGCGATTGGTAACACCAAAGGCCACTTCGGAAAACCGCTCAGTGCGACACCAGTCCGTTAGAGAGTTTGTCGAGGACTGGAAATCCGTCGACTAAGCGGCGCATCTCTCTCCGACAATAAATAGGGGCTGGCGATTGCGCCAGCCCCTATGAATATTCACTCGAACCTTGATTGCCGGAGCCTAATCACCGGGCATTGGCGCTGGGACTGGTGGCATGCCAGCGGCGGGAGGAGCATCGAACGGTGCATCGAATAAATCTGGCACCTGCTCTTCGTCAATCGTCTCATGTTCCAGGAGGTAGTCAGAGATGTGGTCCAGCCTGACTCTCTCTTCTGTGAGAATACGCTTGGCGGTGTCGTAGGCGGTTTGAATGAGACGGCGAACCTCTTCGTCGATGGTTTTGGCAACTCTGTCGCTATAATCTCTCTGCTCAGAGATTTCTCGGCCCAAGAACACCATTTCTTCGCGCTTGCCAAATGTCCTCGGTCCTAGCTTCTTGCTCATCCCGTAGCGTGTCACCATCTTCTGGGCGATGTTTGTCGCCTGTTCGAGGTCATTGCTAGCACCGGTGGTGATCTCGCCGAACACCAACTCTTCGGCAACTCTGCCGCCCATAGCCATCGCCAGTTTGGCCTCAAGCTGATTACGCGTGATTAGGCTTCTGTCCTCTGTGGGTATCGTCTTGGTGAACCCACCTGAATGGCCTCTAGCGACGATAGTGACCTTCGCCACTGGGTCGGCTTCCGGCAGCATGTGAGCGACCAGAGCATGGCCTGATTCGTGGTAGGCGGTCATTCGCTTTTCTCGGTCGTTGATACGGCGGCTCTTTCGCGCAGGGCCAGCCGTCACTCGGTCTATAGATTCGTAAAATTCTTGGGGGCCGATCTCTTTCTGGTTCTGTCTAGCGGCCAGGATCGCTGATTCGTTCACTAGGTTTGCCAGATCGGCGCCGCTGAATCCCACCGTTTGGCGCGCAACCAATTCGAGGTCCACGTCTGCGCTCAGAGGCTTGCCCTTGGAGTGAACCTCAAGAATCTGCTTGCGCCCACGTATATCTGGATTGTCCAACGTCACCCGTCGGTCGAATCGTCCAGGTCTCAACAGTGCAGGGTCCAGAATGTCAGGTCGGTTTGTCGCCGCCAGGACGATCACATTGGTCGCTGTGTCGAAACCATCCATCTCCACGAGAATCTGGTTCAACGTCTGTTCGCGCTCGTCATGGCCTCCGCCAAGTCCCGCTCCTCGGTGCCGTCCCACAGCGTCAATCTCATCCACGAACACTATGCACGGTGAGTTGCGTTTGGCCTGGTCGAACAGGTCTCGCACACGGCTGGCTCCAACGCCAACGAACATCTCCACAAACTCAGAGCCAGAGATGGAGAAGAAGGGAACGCCTGCCTCGCCTGACACGGCTCTTGCCATCAGGGTTTTGCCGGTCCCGGGAGGGCCGATAAGCAGAACGCCCTTGGGAATCTTGGCTCCCAGTGCAAGGAATCGTTCCGGGAACTTGAGGAACTCGACTACTTCTAGAAGCTCCTCTTTGGCCTCCTCGACGCCTGCGACGTCGTCGAAGCTAACCGTCGGGCTGTTGCCCGTATCCACCCTGGCCCGACTGCGTCCAAAGCTGAATGTTTGGTTAGAGTTGCCCTGCGCCTGCCGCATCATGAACAACAGTATGGCGCCGAAGAAAATCAAAGGCAGGAAGTTGAACAAAATTCCAAAAAGGCTGGAAAGTCCACTAGAGCCTTTGACGACTATTTCAATATCCGTGGTGAGGGGATCAACGCCAGCCCGTTCCAGGAGTTCGACAACGCTGGCCTCGGCCTCCTTGCGGGAGGTAAGCGCTTCGCCGCTGACCGTGAGGATATCTAGCTCGTTGCCACGTATCTCGATAACTGCCAAATCGCCTCCCGCGGCCAATGACACGACTTCGTTAATCGAAATCTCCTGCGAACCGCCAACGGAGTCAGAAAACAGCGTGAACACAATGGCCGTTATTGCCACAATAATCAGCAGGTAAATCAGGCTTCTTCGCATTGATCGCCCGTCCATTTGTCACACAACTCCTTGTGTTGGAAACTCCGATATTCAAACTATCGAAGAATAGCCGATGCCGCCACGGTTAACGGGCATTGTTTACCGGGGTTTGGGTACGTTTCCAGTATAGCAGATCGACATTCGGATCAATGAGTCGAAGCCGGGTAATCGCGATGTTTTTCGGAGAGCAACGGAGTTGGCTCTGGGCCATTTCACGTCCGCCATTCCAATCTCGTTGACACCAACACGGCCACCTATTACGATGCCGTCTGGATCACAGGCACGATGAAATTCATCTTCAGCAACAAAAACGCACACCGAAGCGCAATAGACAGAATTGGATGACTCCATGTCTACTTCTGACAACTTCGATCGCACCTCCCTTTTTGAAACACATCAGCGGCTGAACGCTCGCATCGTGGAGTTCGCGGGCTGGGAGATGCCAATTCAATATGGCGGCATCCTGGAGGAGGTGAACCAGGTCCGCTCCAACGCCGGCTTGTTCGACGTGTCCCACATGGGTAGGCTAGAGATCGAGGGACCGGATGCGGCAATGATGTTGGACTGCGTGCTGAGCGTTAACGTCCCGAAACTCAGGCAAGGCCGCGCCCGCTACAACGTTATCTGCGACGAGAATGGCGGCATAATCGACGACTGCATTATATATCGGCGAGGCGCCGAGAAATTCTTGCTCATACCCAATGCGTCCAACACCCCGCCTGTCGTGAAATGGCTCGAACGTTGGACCCCGGACGATGCCCAGCTCACGATAACGAACGTCACAACCCAGACCGCCATGATCGCCTGTCAGGGTCCGAACTCGGTAGAATACCTCCAAAAGCTGACCGAGACCGACCTGTCGGCATTGCGCCCATTCAGAGCAATTGACGCTCAGGTATTGGGGCACGATTCATTTTTGGCGCGGACGGGGTACACTGGCGAGGACGGGTTTGAGATAATCCTTCCCGCCGAAGCCGCATCAGACATATGGGGAGGCCTCATGGGCCTGGGCGCGGCGGCATGTGGTCTCGGCGCCCGCGACGTACTGAGGCTGGAGGCGGGCTTGCTCCTGCACGGCAACGACATGGACACTTCGATCAACCCTTACGAAGCCGCGTTGGATAAATTCGTCGATCCCGATAGAGATGGCTACGTGGCAGGCCAGATACTGAGGAATATCAGAGACGAAGGCCCAAGCCGAAAACTGGCGGCCTTTAGCATGATCGGTAGAGGGATACCCAGGCACGGATACGCCATATCGGATGGACAAAACGCCATCGGCGAGGTCTCAAGCGGAGGCCCATCTCCCACGCTTGACATGAATATAGGTATGGGCTATGTTCCTATCGAATATTCGACCCTAGGCTCCACGATATTCATCGAAATCCGCGGGCGTCCGGTCGAAGCCAAAGTAACCACACTTCCCTTCTATACACGGAGACGCAACGCATGAACCCCCCAGACTTGAAATACTCAAAGGAGCACGAATGGGTCAGGAGCGAATCTGACTCGGTTGTCGTGATGGGCATCACCGCGTTCGCTCAGGACAGCCTGGGCGACGTGGTGTTCGTCGAGATACCCGATGTGGACGCCGAACTGACCCAGGGCGAGAAGATGGGCGAGATCGAATCGGTCAAGGCGGTGTCCGACCTGTACTCCCCGGTCAGCGGCAAGGTCATTAAGCGCAACGAATCGCTGATCGACAATCCCGAACTGGTTAATGAAGGCCCTTTCGAGCAAGGTTGGATGTTGAAGGTGGAAATCAAAGACGCCTCTGAATTGGACAACCTGCTCTCTGCAGATGACTATAACTCGTTCCTCAAATCTGGAGCCTGATCGCAATATGTCAGGCAATGACTACCAGTCTCCGTACACTCCCAACACCGACCATGACCGACAACAGATGCTTGAAGCCATCGGCGTCAGCTCTGTCGAAGAATTGTTCAAGGACATACCCGAAGGCTACACAACCGATTCTCTAGATCTGCCTCCGGCGCTCTCGGAACCGGAATTGATGGCCTATGCTCAGGAGTTAGCCGCGCGAAACATGGTTCCCGGCGACTACGCCTGCTTCCTGGGAGCGGGGGTCTATCGCCACCACATTCCGGCTGTGGTCAGACAGATTACTGGCCGCAGCGAATTCATGACTGCCTACACGCCCTACCAGCCTGAAGTCTCCCAGGGAACCCTTCAGACAGCATACGAGTTCCAGACGTTGATTAGCCAGTTGACAGGCATGGAAGTCGCCAATCTGGGCATGTACGATGGCTCGACTTCGATGGCCGAAGCGGCGCTTATGGCGGCGCGGATCACCAAGTTTGACCGAATCTCGATAATGGACACAGTCTCGCCTCTGTACCGAGAAGTGTTGGACACCTACGCTCAGGCTCCCGGACTTAAAATTGACACTTTCACGAGCAGTCAGACCGAGTTGGAAGAAGGGACAGCCTGCCTGATCGTTCAGCAGCCCAACTTCTTTGGCTACATGGAGGATATGACAGCGCTCTCAAAGCTAGCCCATGACAACGGCGCTTTGCTCATCGTAAGCGCAGACCCGATTTCGCTGGCGATGTTCAAGCCGCCTGGAGACTACGACGCCGACATAGTCGTGGGCGAGGGACAACCGATGGGCGTACCTCCGACATTCGGTGGCCCATTCGTGGGTCTGTTCGCCTGCAAGCAAGAATACATCCGCCAAATGCCTGGACGTATCGTCGGAAAGACCGTCGACACCAAGGATCGTACCGCCTACGTGCTGACGCTCCAGACACGTGAACAACACATCCGACGTGAGCGGGCGACCTCCAACATCTGCACCGCCGTGGCCCTCATAGCGTTGATGACCACGGTATATATGTCCTCCAATGGAAAACGAGGCATGAGTCACGTAGCCGAGCTGTGCTATCACAAAGCCCACTACGCGGCCACACTCATCGACGAATTACCAGGTTATTCGGTAAAAACAGACGAGACATTCTTCCAAGAATTTGTTGTCGAATGCCCGTTGCCCCCCGCTGAATTAAACGAAAAATTATTGGACTACAAGATCATCGGTGGACTGGACATCACCGCCCAGGTCCCCAATGGGATGCTTGTGTGCGCCACCGAGGTCAACACGCGGGAAGAGATCGAAAGACTGGCCGGCGCTCTAGCGGAAATCGGAACAGGCAAATGACATCCCTTCTCGAAAAATTCGAGCTGAATCGTCGTCAACTTCTAATGGAGCGCAGTTCTCCCGGCAGGATCGGAACCACGCTGCTCCCTCTGGACGTGCCGGAGTCCGAATTGCCCGATAGCGAAATTCTCCGGGAAGAGCTTGAGATGCCGGAGGTAAGCGAGGGCGATCTGGTAAGGTACTTCTCCCAGATCAGCCAGTTCAACTTCTCCATCGACCACAATTTCTACCCGCTTGGCTCTTGCACTATGAAGTACAACCCCAAGCTGAACGACGAAGTTGCGTCCCTTCCGGGCCTTGCCCAGATTCACCCGCTTCAACCAGAATCTACAGTTCAGGGAGCCATCAAACTATTATGGGAGCTACAGGATCGACTGGCCGAAATCACCGGCCTGGTGGGAGTGTCCCTGGCGCCGATGGCCGGCGCTGACGGCGAGCTTGCCGGGATGCTCATGGCCCGCGCTTATCATCTGGAGCGGGGAGACACCCAAAGAAAGAAAGTCCTCATCCCTGACAGCGCCCACGGGACCAACCCCGCCTCCGCGGCAATGGCTGGTTTCGATGTTGTGTCCCTTCCATCGGACGCCGACGGCAACACCGATCTGAACGCCATGAGAGCCGCCGCGGACGATGAGCTTGCGGCTCTCATGATCACATTGCCCAGCACGCTTGGGCTGTTTGACACAAACATTCTTGAAGTCACTCAGATCGTCCGGGATGCCGGAGGCATCGTGTATGGCGACGGCGCGAACCTCAACGCGATCGTCGGTCGTGTCAGGCTGGGCGATTTGGGTTTCGACGTCATACATTCCAATTTGCACAAAACCTTCACACAACCCCACGGAGGCGGGGGTCCAGGCTCCGGTCCGGTAATCGCTGGCGAAAGGTTGGTTGATTATCTTCCCCTGCCCATCGCAACACGCACCGGCGCCGATAACAACGAATTTTTTTCTCTGGGAACGCCACCCAAGACCATCGGTCGCATGGGCGCGTTCCACGGCAACTTCGGGGCATTGGTCCGCGCTTACGCCTACATTTCCACTCTGGGGAAAGAAGGCATACCAAAGATCAGCGAGGATTCAGTAATCAACGCCAACTATATCCTCAGCCGTTTGAAGGGCTACTACGACCTGCCTTACGACCGAACGTGCATGCACGAAGTCGTTTTTTCAGCACGGAACCTGAAACGCGATCATGGCGTAAGCGCGTTGGACGTGTCCAAACGTCTCATCGACTACGGCATACATCCTCCAACGATGTACTTCCCGTTGATTGTCGAAGAGGCCTTGATGATCGAGCCGACGGAGACCGAGTCCAAAGAGACGTTAGATTACTTCATCGAGGTCATGAAAACCATCGCCCAGGAAGCGGCTGACGACCCTGACCTGCTGCATAATGCGCCTCACAACACGCCAAACACTCGCGTAGATGAGGCCCGCGCGGCCAGACGACCAAACCTTCGTTGGCGTAGAGAATCCTGAATTAGAGGCAGGAATTCTCGAAGTTTTGTACAATCCAAGCGGCGCACGTCCCGATAACTTAAGAGAGGCGCCGTGATTAGACCTCATAATTCCAAAACTAGGAGATTAGAACTATGGTAGATGTCGGACAGGCAGCTCCAGACTTCAAGCTCCCGGCCCACAACGGGTCAGGAGTCAGTCTGAGCGATTTCAAAGGCGAGAACAACGTCGTTCTATCGTTCCACATATTCTCATTCACAGGCGGTTGAACGCACCAGGTCTCCACATTCCGGATATTCAATTCTGGATTTGAGGAGAGAGATACCCAGGTTCTGGGTATTAGCACAGACGCTCGACCGACTCAGGTAGCCTTCGCGGCTTCAGTGGGATCGATTCCCTACCCCCTTCTCGCCGACTTCGAGCCGAAAGGCGCGATGTCTAAACTATATGGGGTGTATAACGAAGAGCGTGGCACAGCCAATCGATCGGTGTTCATAATCGACAAAGAAGGCATCGTCCGTTGGAAGCAGGAGTTCGGCAACGCCGCGGACATCGATCCAAAAGCGATCATGGCCGAGATCGACAAGCTCTAGATCACAACATCGCGATAATATCCACGTGTGGGCGGGTTGATTGACCCGCCCACACCGTTTCTGCGATTCATCCATCGGCTAGAATACGAGGGAAATCTGATAACGAGCGTGATACCCCATGAGTGATGACTCGACCCCAAAAGAGCACGTATTCAGCGAGGGCGACCAGGCTCTGATCGTCGACCGCAGAGACCGTCAATACCTCGTCCAACTGACACAGGACAACCGATTTGAGTCCCATGTCGGCAACTTCGATCTGTCCAAGCTAATCGGAATGCCCTATGGCAGTTGGCTCACGTCGCCTTCCGGCCACAGAATCATCGCTTACAAGCCAACGCTGGCGGACATCACGTTGCGGATGCCCCGAATCGCCACCGTGATGTATCCTAAAGACCTGGCAACGCTCCTGGTGTACGCAGACATGTTCCCTGGCGCAAAAGTGCTGGAGGCGGGCGCAGGCTCTGGGGCGACCACGATGACCCTCCTGAGGGCGGTTGGAGAATCCGGGCAGGTGATTTCCTATGACACACGCCAGGACATGCTGGATCAAACGTTAGCGAACGTAAAGTTGGCGAACTCCGATCCTCATAACCTCACGTTGAAGCAAAAAAACATCTACGAGGGCATTGAGGATGATGGCATTGACAGGCTAGTGCTTGACCTGCCTGAACCGTGGCACGTTGTGCCTCACGCCTCGGACAAACTGGTTCCCGGCGGGATGCTGTTCAGCTTCCTGCCAACGATACTTCAGGTCCACGATCTGACGCTCGCATTGCGGGAACAGGGAACGTTCAACCTCATTGAGACGATGGAAGTCACAATGCGTCCCTGGTCGGTCGGAGGACGAAGCGTCAGGCCATCCCACCGGATGATCGGCCACACAGGGTTCATCACAACCGCAAGAAAAAGCTCACCCCGACCCGACCCAGAAGACGAAGCAAATGAGGAATCTAATGGCTGAAATGCTTTGGACTCGGTCAGGGACTTTGATCTTCATGCTGATCCTGATCGAACGGCCAGAGATGGTCTATCGTAAATTCAGCCTGAGAGAGTCGGCCGGCAAATAGCGGGATATGTTCGGGTCGGAGCAGCGGCGCAGGCAGGGCCGTTGTTCGTGATGCGTCAAGAATAAGCGACTCGAAACTTCGCACGCCAGTCCTCTTTTGCTGGATCAATACTAAGTAGCCACCCAGGCCGCCGGGTTTGACCAGTTCGCGAATGGCCGCGAGGTTGGCATCGCGCTCATAAGCATCTATTTTCAATTCGCTGATATCCTTCTCAATCTCTCTCATGCCGATATCGTTAAGAAATTCAGCTTGGCTGAGCAAGACCAGAGGAGAAAGGCCCGACGCTCTGCCCTCATCCACCACCGCGGTGAAATCGACATGCGCCGTAATGTCCTGACGCCCTATGCGCTGGTACGGACTGGAGCCGTCGGTATGTCGGAAATAGGTCTGAAGCGTTCCCATTGATCGTTCGGCAGAGTACAGCTGCTCGGCCTCATGCCCATAGTCGATCGTTATTACAAAACCCCGATTCAATACTCTGGACACTCGTTCCATCCAAGGCGATATGCCCAAATTGACTTCGCCCTTGAAGCCTTGTGGCAGTGGGCGTCCCAAGTTTTCGAGACGTCGTGCGATGAGCGGAGTCGAAGGCGCTCCGAACTTTTCGACCAACTCGTCTGCATTGTTGATGGTCACGAATGCTTCCTGGAGCGTCCCATCGTCTATTCTGAACCGGTGGACAGGAAAAGCGTCCACAAGCTCGTTCGAGATCACGCATCCGGTAATACCCATCTCGGCGACACTGGACGTTGTTCTGTCGGTCGTGAGATATTCCAACGCCCTGGTGAACTCTGGTTGAAGATGTTTCGTAAACTCAACCAGGTCACGGGCCAAAAGTCCGTCGCCCGCGCCCATCTCAACTGTGTGAAACGGTTCTGGCCGTCCCATTACTTCCCAAATCCGCTCTAGCTGCAAGGCCAAGAGCGCCCCGAATGCCGGATGAGCCGCCGGGCTGGTAAAGTAGTCGCCAGCCCCGCCAACGACTTTTTGAGTCGTGTAGTAACCACCTTCAGGATAATAGAGGGCGGTTTCCATAAAATCCGCGAACGTGATGCGACCTTCTGAAGCGATTCTCCGTCGAATCTCCGTCTCAGCCAGGTTTTGGCCAACTCTATCTTTCTTCATCCTCTGCTCGTTGTCACTCGAATTAGCGCAAACAACAGGGGCGCCACCTGAGTGACGCCCCTGATTATGTTACCTTGCCGGTCTTGGCGAAGCGTTATTTGGCCTTTTTCTGTTGCCTCGCGCGCCTGCCCTGGCCTCCGTCGCGGTCCCAGCCAGAACCCTGAATGGAGTTCTTGAATTCCTGGGTCATGCCGCAAATCTTGCATATTCCCTCGCTGGTTGGGCCGTTGGGTTGGTCGATAACCCAGTGGTGCATGCAATCCGATACTACTTCTTCAACTGCCTCTTCGGTCACGTTTGGTACCCTCTTTCTAAGGTGTCGCTACTCGATTTGTTGCGACCCTTTACCCTCTTTCTCCGATAGGGACGTATGGCACGTCCATCTCCCCAGTATAGAGGAGTCTGGGCCTGAGTAGGATATTGTTCTCGAATTGTTCCACTACCTGGGCTGTCCAACCCGGAATGCGTCCCATCGCAAAGATGGAGATGAACAGGTCGTCAGGAATCCCCAACAGGTAATAGATTGTGCCAGAGAAGAAGTCAACGTTCTGGTAGATACCCCTTCGTCTGTATGGTTCCATTGCCTCGATGACGTTCTGGAGAATCGAGAACCATTTCGGTTCACCTTTGCGTTCTCCCAGAGCTTTAGCGTCATCTTGAAGATGGACAGACCGCGGGTCAATTGCCCTGTAGACGCGGTGGCCGAAACCCATGATTCTGCCGCCGGAATCCAGACGCTCCCTGACGTAGTTCTCTGCGTTCTCCTCAGTGCCGATTTCCTGTGCCATCTTCATGACCTCTTCAGCCGCGCCACCGTGCGACGGACCCTTAAGGACCGCGACGCCTGTTGTGACCGCGCAATGCAAGTCCGCAACGGTCGATGCCGCGACTCTGGCGCCGAACGAGGATGCGTTAATGCCATGCTCGGCGTGGAGGACGAAGTCCTTGTCGATAAGGTCCGAGTCCACCTGTTCTGGAAGCTCTCCGAAAAGCATGTTCAGGAAGTTCGCCGCCTGGTTTAGGTTGGAGTCGGGCGCTATCGGGTCTTTACCGTCACGCACTCTCGCATGGGTGGCGACGATAGTTGGAGCCTGAGCCGTGAGCCGAA
>ENA-ORDI01001412-ORDI01001412.1-marine-metagenome-genome-assembly--contig:-NODE-1412-length-13221-cov-5.951080_pt1 | contig 13221 bp, 13 predicted proteins | sample MGYA00248628_ERZ508525 | MGnify/ENA primary metagenome ERZ508525 (study PRJEB26195, sample SAMN05422138) | marine metagenome | isolation source: East of Porto Seguro, South Atlantic Ocean | place...
AGCGCTGCATTTTTTGGCGGGTTAAGATACGGAAACGGAAAGATTTATTTTAAAGATGGTACGACAAAAGATGTTTATTGGAATGGCCCATCTTTAGGTTTTGACTGGGGTGCTAATGCTTCAAAAGTTTTTACACTTATTTATAACTTAGATTTAAATAATTTAGACCAATTGTTTGCAAGGATTCCTGATGTTGAAGGCACACTTTATTTAGTTGCAGGATTATCTATTAATTATCAAAAGAAAGATGATATAATTATAACCCCTGTTAGATCTGGACTAGGATTAAGAGCAGGTATAAATTTGGGATATACAAAATATACAAAAAAAAAATCTATAATTCCTTTTTAATAATATGAATTTAATTTCAAAAATTTTTAGAAGAATAAGTAATAATTTTTTCAAAGGTATTTTAATAAGTGCACCAATAATTATTACACTTTATATTGCGTGGGGTTTAATAAAATTTTTCGATAAAAAAGCATCTCCCTTACTTGGAACTTTTCCTTTTGAAATACCAGGATTTGGTTTAATTACTGTATTTATTTTCTTTGCAATAATTGGTTTTATAACAACTGGCTTACTTGGCAGAATATTTTCATCATTTATTGAAAAAATTCTATCAAAAATGCCTGTACTTAGAAATATTTACAGTGGTCTAAAACAATTATTTGAAGCAATACTTGGAAAAAAATCTAATTCATTTAGAGAAGTTGTTTTATTAGAGTATCCTAGAAAAGGAATTTGGGCGATGGGTTTCTTAACCGGAGAAACCAAGGGTGAAGTTAACCGAAAAACGAAAAATCAAATGGCAAATATTTTCCTTCCAACAACACCAAACCCAACTTCTGGTTTTTTATTATTTGTACCAAAAAAAGATATTCTTAGATTAACTATGACTGTGGAGGAGGGAATTAAAATGATTATTTCCGCTGGTATGCTTACTCCATCTGAAAATCAAAAAAAAATTAAATCTTTAAAAAAATTAAGTAAATAATTAATTTTTCTATGCAATAGATATATATTTTAACGAGCTACTTTGGTTATATATTTTTAAAAATAAATTAATTATTTCCTTATCTGTTTTTTTTATACTATTTCTATTTTCAAATATTGATTTTGCTTCATTCAATGCATCTTCCATTATTCTAATATCCGTTAGAGGGTCTAATATTTTAAATAATTGATAACCTGATTGTCTTGTTCCTAGTATTTCACCAAAACCTCTTAATTTTAAATCTTCTTCTGCGATTTTAAAGCCATCATTGGTATTTTTAATTGTATTAATTCTTTTTTTTGAATATTCATTCAAATTTTTTTCTTTATATATTAAAACACATGTGGATTTTCTATCTGACCTTCCAATCCTTCCTCTTAATTGATGCAATTGAGATAATCCAAATCTATTTGATTCCTCAATAATCATAACTGTTGCATCTGGCACATCAATACCTACTTCTATAATCGTTGTAGAAACTAATATAAGAATTTCTTTAGATTTAAATTTATCAATAATTTCTTTCTTTTCTTCTATATCCATTTTTCCATGAATTATTCCAACGTTGTTTCCAAATATCTTTTTCAGCTTTTCGAATCTATTTGTAGCTGCAGTTAAATCTAATTTCTCTGATTCATCAATAAGAGGACAAACCCAAAAAGCATTTAATTTCTTATCAATAATATTATCTAATCCTTTAATAATCTTTGATACTTTATTTGATGATGTTGCGATTGTTTCGATTTTTTTCCTATTCGATGGCATTTCTGTTATTTTAGAAATATTCATATTTCCATACATTGTTAAGGCTAATGTCCTTGGGATTGGCGTTGCTGTCATTACCAAAATGTGAGGATTACAACCTTTTGCGGATAATTGAAATTTTTGATGTACGCCAAAACGATGCTGTTCATCAATAATAACATATCCCAGATCTTTAAAATTAATATTTTTCTGAAAGATTGCATGTGTGCCAATAATAATTTGTGCTTTTCCGTTTTCTATTTTTTTTTGAACAGACTCTTTTTCTTTACTATTAATTTTTGAAGTGAGAAGAACTATATTTACTTTAGTATCTTTAAACAAATCAGAAAAATAATTGTAATGTTGGATTGCTAATATTTCAGTTGGAACCATTAAAGCAGCTTGTATATTTTTTTTAAATACGTTTGCTAAAGTTAAAAGAGCAACAATAGTTTTGCCTGATCCGACATCACCTTGTAATAAACGTAACATTGGATTTTCTTTATTTAAATCATCTTCTATTTCTTTTATTACTTTTAATTGAGAATTAGTAAGAGAAAAGAATATTTTTGATAGTATTTTTTTTTTTATTTCTTTATCAACTTCAATTTTGTGACAAATATTTTTTTTTAATTTTTCTTTTGTTATTAATAATTTAATATAATGAGACAAGGCTTCGTCAAACGCCAACCTTTCTCTCAATTCTAGTATTTTTTTATCATCTAAATTTTTAGGTTTATGTAATAATTCAATAGTTTTTCTCCATGACAACCAATTATTTCTTTTCAAAATATCTTCTTTAATCCATTCAGGAATATCAATTATTTTTCCTAATGCTTGATTTATAGATTTTCTATAAAATGACATTGTCAAACCCTTTGTTAACGAATAAAGAGAAAGGGATCCATGTAAATATGATAGTTCTTCAATTGGAGATATATTTTCTGGGTGTATAATTTGATATTTGTTTTCTATTTTACCTAATTTTCCACAAACAATTCTTTTTTCACCAACCGGCAATATTTTTTTTAAATATTTTACATATCCTCTAAAAAAAATTATTTCAATTTCGTTATTATTATTTTTACATAATATTTTATAAGGCATTTTTGGATTAAATTGTGGAAGATGCTTTTCAATAATTATTTCTATTGCAATTTCTTTTTTTAGATATTTATCAGTTATTTCTTTAATATATTCTCTTTTCTTTAATCCTCTCGGAATTGTAAGTAATAAATCAATTATTTTTGTTCCGCATAATTTTTCAAATAATTGCAATGTCTTTGGCCCAATTCCTTTTAAACTTTTTATAGGATCAAATAATGTACTTTTAGAAATTTCTAACATATATATTTCTTTCTTATATTGATTTATATTAGATAATTAATATTGGTATGTTGAAAAAAATTAAGATTAACAATTTATCTCTTAGAAAGAAAAAAATCTTATTTAAATGCACACATAGTGGAACTAAAGAGTTGGATATATTGTTAGGTAGTTATGTCTCTCACCATATTAATTTATTAAAATCCAAAGAATTAGATTATTTAGATGTTGTTTTGAGTTTTAGTGACTTGGATTTATTTAAAATTTTAACTAAAAAGAAAGCAATTGATAAAAAAATGAATGAATATTTTATAAAAAAAATTATTAAGTTTAACCAAAATATTAACAAGTACTAATAATATATTGATTTAAGCGTATATTTATAAATTTATTATTTATTAATTAATGTAATTACTTAATTATATACATATAACTTACTAATTTTATTAAATAAAATGATTAATTTAAAAATTTTAAGAAATATTATTAAAAACAATCCTTTAAAGAAAGAAAAAGCTATTAGTGAACAAATACTAAACAATAAAAATAACATCATTTATCCAGATAGCGATTTAATAAATGTAATCGACACCCCTCATATTGTTTTAAATGATAAAAATAATATTTCTTTTATTAATAACGCAACAAAAAAAATTTTTAATATAAATATAAAAAATAATATTTTTCACGTTTTTAGAAGACCAGAATTTCGTGAAAATATTAAAAAATTTAGAAAGAGTAGGGCTGTCAAACATCAGTTTACTCTTGAATTATTCTCAGTTCCTCAAACAAGCTTTTTTAATATTAAAATTTATAAACTGCAAAATAATAATATTCTTTTATCTTTTATCGATATTACTCGTTTGCATAAATTAGAAAATTTGCGATCAGATTTTATCGGAAATGTTAGTCATGAACTAAAAACACCTTTGTCTACATTAATGAATATTATCGAATTATTTATTCATCAAAAAAAAATTACAGCAAAGGAAAAAAATAAGCTTTTAAAAATTCTAGAACAAGAATCTTTAAAAATGAAATCAATAATCGATGATTTATTACATTTAACAAAAATTGAGACTCAATTAACTAAAAAAATATCTCAAAAAGTTGATTTAAATGAAATTATTCATGAATGTGTTGAATCTCTTAAAACTAATGCAAAAAAAAATGGTATACATATTAAAATTAAAACCATAAAAACTGCAAAAATTTTAGGAGATAATAATCAATTACAGCAAATCTTTAAGAATATCATCGATAATTCAATAAAATATGCTTATAAAAATTCATTACTTCTAATTGAATTAAAATCATTTAAAAATAAATTAGTTGTAATTTTTACAGATCATGGAAAAGGCATTCCTAATTCTTTAATTCCTCGATTGACTGAACGATTTTATAGAGTTCCTGATGTTAAAATAAAAAAAATTGAGGGATCGGGATTAGGTTTAGCAATTGTTAAATATATTGCAATAAGACATGGCGCGGAATTTAACATGAGTAGTATTTTAAATAAAGGAACAACAACAAAAATATTCTTTAAAAAAAAATAGGATTTTAATAAAGCTTACTAATTTTTGTAACATATTTGTAACATAACAAGGATAGTATTTTTAGAATGTATATCATTTTAGCAATTTTGGTATGTGCATTTTATGGTTTTTATATTGGAAAAAAAAAACCATTACGATTGATACAAAATAAGGATTTAACTAAATTAAATTCAAGTCCTAATTATCATGGCTATTATGTTTTTTTATGGTGTTTAATACCTGCGATTATTACTTTTTTAACATTAAATTTTTTCAGTAATTTCTTAATAAAACAAATAGTTTTAGATTTAGTTCCTGAAATTGAATCAATTGCCAAAACAAATATAGAATTTGTTTACAATCAAATAAAAACTATGGCATCTGGAACCGCAGATGCTTTTAGTGCAGATGAGAAATTAATTGTTGCTGCTGAGAAATATAATGAATTAATTTCAATATCTAATGCGTCAATTTTTGTAATATGTATTTGTTTATCATCTTTCTTATTAATATTTATTAAAAAAAAAATAAATTTAGAATTTCCAGCAAGAAAAAAAGTTGAAAAATTTATTAAATTATTTTTATTAATCTGTTCAATAGTTGCAATATTAACTACTGTTGGAATAGTTTTATCATTGTTTTTTGAAAGCTTAAAATTTTTCAAACAAATATATTTTTTTGATTTTATATTTGGAACTCATTGGAGTCCTCAAATAGCCATTAGGGAAGATCAGGTAGGTAGTTCGGGCGCATTTGGCTCTATTCCTGTACTGGCTGGAACTTTTTTAATAACTCTAATAGCAATGTTTATAGCTGTTCCAATAGGACTTTTTTCTGCAATTTATTTATCTGATTATGCTCATAAAAAAGTGAGATCTATTCTTAAACCATTAATAGAAGTTTTGGCCGGTATACCAACAATTGTTTATGGTTTTTTCGCAGCATTGACTGTTGGACCATTTATAAGAATGGCAGGTGAATCTATAGGCTTAGATATAGTATCAGAAAGCGCGCTTTGCGCTGGTCTTGTAATGGGCATTATGATCATTCCATTTATTTCATCATTATCAGATGATATTATTCTTGCAGTTCCACAAAGATTAAAAGATGGTTCATATGCATTAGGTGCCACTAAATCTGAAACAATGATTAAAATAATTTTACCTGCTGCATTACCAGGTATTGTTGGTTCTATTTTATTAGCAGTATCAAGAGCAATTGGAGAAACTATGATTGTAGTCATGGCAGCAGGTATGTCAGCTCGATTAACTGCTAATCCTTTTGAAGCAGTTACAACTGTAACTGTTCAAATTGTTACATTATTGACAGGAGATCAAGAGTTTGACAATCCAAAAACACTTGCAGCATTTGCATTAGGTTTGGAATTATTTATTTTAACATTATTTTTAAATTTAATTGCTTTAAGAATAGTTAAAAAATATAGGGAGAAATATGAGTAATATTATTAGAAATGATATTTTAACTCCTGTTAGTTCAAAAAGAACTACCAAAGAAAAACTATTTAAAATTTGTGGTTTATCAGCAATCATATTTGCTTTATCAATGTTGGTAATTCTTTTCACAACAATATTTTCAAAAGGATATTCTGCTTTCTATCAAACGAGAATTAAATTAGATATTAATTTTAATGAAGAATTAATAGATCCTACTGGTGCTAGAGAAATTACAACGCTAAATACTGCAGATTATTCAAAACTAATATCTCAGTCACTTTTTAAATTTTTAAATATTGATAAAAGTCATCCAAAATCTTCAGAAATTAAATCTCTTATTTCTTATAATAGTTTTCTAACACTTAGAGATCGTGTATTAAATGATCCGGATATTATTGGAAAAACAAAAAAAATTAATTTAATTGCATCAGACGATGTTGACCAAATGCTTAAGGGGAACATAAATATAAGCATTCCTGAGGAAAATAGAAAGATTACAGATTTTCAAATTGAAGCAATAGAAAAATTTAAATCAAATGGAAATATATTAACTGTTTTTAATAAAACTTTATTTATTAAATCTGATAGTAGGGAACCAGAAGTTTCAGGAGTTTTAGGTGCGATAATAGGATCATTTTATTGTTTATTTGTAGCAGCATGTATTTCAGTCCCGATAGGTATATTTGCAGCTATTTTTTTACAAGAATTTGCAAAAAAAAATAAAGTTACAGACTTTATAGAAATAAATATTAATAATTTAGCAGCTGTACCTAGCATTGTTTTTGGGTTATTGGGGTTATCTGTATTTATAAATTTTTTTCATTTACCAAGATCCTCACCAATTGTCGGAGGATTAGTTTTAGCATTAATGTCTCTTCCAACGATTGTGATTGTAACAAGAGCTTCTTTATTAGCTGTACCTGACACAATCAGAAATGGTGCAATAGCATTAGGAGCCTCTAAGATGCAAGCTATTTTTAATCAAGTTTTACCACTTGCTACACCAGGTATTTGTACGGGTGTAATTATTGCGTTAGCAAGAGCACTTGGTGAAACTGCCCCTTTATTAATGATTGGTATGATTGCTTTTATTCCTGATACACCAATAGCTATAACAGATCCAGCAACAGCATTACCAGCACAAATATTTATGTGGGCTGATCATCCAGAAAGAGCATTTGTTGAAAGAACATCTGCAGCGATTTTAATTTTACTTTCATTTTTAATTGTAATGAATGCTATGGCAATATATATTAGACATAAATTTGAGAAGAAATGGTGAGCACATGGCAAAAGATCAGATAATTTCAATTTCCAAATTTAACAAACTTAAAAGAAGTACCAGTTTAAAAATTAAGTTAGCTGTTCAAAATATATCAGTTTTTTATAATGGAAAAATGGCTGTTGAAAATATTAATATGAATATAAATCAAAATGAAGTTACAGCTTTAATTGGACCGTCCGGTTGTGGTAAGTCAACATTTATAAGATGTATTAATAGAATGAATGATGTTATTGAAAATTGCACAGTAGAAGGAAAAATATTTTTTGATGAAACAAATATTTATGATTCAAATGTGGATGTTGTTAAATTAAGATCTAGCATTGGTATGGTCTTTCAGAAACCAAATCCATTTCCAAAATCAATTTATGAAAATATTGTCTATGCTCCAAAACTTCATGGAATAATTAATTCAAAATCTGAAGCAGATGAACTTGTAGAAAAAAGTTTAACAGAAGCAGGTTTGTTTGAAGAAGTAAAAGATAGATTAAATGAATCTGGAACGGGACTATCTGGAGGACAACAACAACGACTTTGTATCGCACGCGCTATTGCTGTAGATCCCTCAATTATTTTAATGGACGAACCATGTTCTTCCTTAGATCCCATCGCTACTGCTGTTATCGAGGAATTAATAGATTCTCTTAAAAAAAAAAGAACAATTATAATTATCACTCATAATATGCAACAAGCGGCTAGAGTTTCTGAAAAAACAGCTTTCTTTCATCTTGGAAAACTTATCGAATTTTCAAACACATCAACAATTTTTACTAATCCAAAAGAAAAAAGAACTTTAGGTTATATAACAGGTAGATTCGGATAAAAAATTTATTATATCTAGTGCTATGGAACAACATATTGTAAAAGGATTTGATAGAGATTTAGATAAAATAAAAGATCATATTAACAAGATTTCAGGATTAGTTGAATCACAATTAGCGTATGTTTATCAATCATTAAACGAAAGAGATATTTTAATAGCTGAAAAAGTTATTGAACGAGATAAAAAAATAGACAAACTTTATCAAGAATTATTAGATATGTCGATCCAACTATTTGCTTTACGTCAACCATTAGCCGTTGATTTAAGATATGTAATTTCAACTATAAAAATAGCATCTGATTTAGAAAAAATAGGTGATCAAACAAAAAATATAGCTAAAGCTTCAAGGTGGCTTTCAAAATTGCCGGTCAATCAAAAAGTTTTATCAGTTGATAATTTATTTGACATTGTAAATTTAAATTTTAGAAAAGTTGTCAATTCATTTAATGAAGAAGATTTAAAAGAAGTTAAAAAAATTTGGTTAAATGATGCCGAGGTTAATAAATGTTATGATATTATATTCCGAGAAACTTTAACATATATGCTTGAAGATACTAAAAACATTGCAAGTTGTAGTCAAATTATATCTGTAGCTAAAAATCTAGAAAGAATAGGAGATCATATACAAAACATTGCTGAAATGATTTATTATTATGTTACGGGAATTCATATCACTCAAAAAATATCATTTAAAGAAATGAAAACATATAAAAAAGAAAAGAAATATAAAACAGATATTTCTAATATATTCAAAAAAGCAAAACTTATAGCCAAAAAATAAATTTATATGAAATCAAAATTACTACTAATTGAAGACGAAGATTCCTTAGCATATACTTTGAAGACTTTTTTCGAAAAAAAAAATTTTAATGTTGAGATAGTTAAAGATGGAGAAGATGCTTTATTTCAAGCTGAAAGTATGAAGCCAGATGTTGTTTTATTGGATTGGATGCTTCCTAATATGTCAGGCTTAGAAATTTGTAGACAAATAAGAACTGCTAAAGACATAAAAAAAACACCTATTATTTTTTTAACTGCAAAAGGAGAAGAAGAAGATAAATTAAGAGGCCTTGATACTGGTGCTGATGATTATATAACTAAACCATTTTCACAAAGGGAGTTGTTAGCTAGAATAAATGCCCTTTTAAGAAGAAGCAATCCATCAAATTTAGATGATGAACTTTCTTATAAAAAACTGATAATAATGAACTTGAAAACTCACAGAGTAAAAAGAGAGGGAAAAGAGGTAAAATTAAATCCAAAAGAATTCGATTTACTAAAATTATTTATGGAGAATCCTGGTAAAGTTTTTTCTAGAGACCAATTATTAGATAAAATTTGGGGGAATATAAATGTTGAACCACGAACGGTAGATGTGCATATTCGAAGACTAAGGAAAAATATAAATGTTAATAACACTAAGGATTTAATCAGAACAGTAAGATCTTCAGGTTACTCCTTAGATATAGTTAAATAATTTTAATTTATTTTTTTAAATAAATGTATTTCTAAAAGATTTAAGTCAAATTGTATTCCTTTTTTTGTTTTAAATTTATTAAGTTCTTCTTTTAAATTTTTAATAAACAGTTTTTTATTTTCTATTTCAGAAATTATCTGAAATGAACGTGCTTTCCACCATTTTATATGATCATTACAACTGCCATAAATTAATTTTTTTTTTATTTTTATAGATAAATCATAATCATTCTTTAGATTAAAGCATTTTGCAAATTTTTTAGTTAATTCTTTTTTAGTAATTCTGTTAATAAGATTAGCAGCATTGAAAATTTGCTTATTAGACAAATATTTCTTCATAACTCTTAAAACTAATTTTTTAAATTCCTTACCGTCATTTTTTTCTATCATTAATATATCAATAGATCCTTTTGGTTTTAAAATTCTTTTTAATTCTTTTAATCCTTTATCTATTGACGACACCCAATGGAGTGATAAAGTTGATATAACCCTGTTCACTGATTTATTTTTTAAAGAAATTTTTTCAAAACTACCTTCAAGAAATTTTACTCTTTTATCTTTCTTTTTTTTTTTTGCAATTTTTAACATTCCTTTTGCAGGGTCAATTCCGTAGAATTTAATATTATGATTTCTATATTTTTTAGTTATTAATTCAAAAACATACCCGGTACCACATCCTATATCTGCTACAACAATATCTTTATTGCTCAATTTAATTTTTTTTATAAATTTTTTTGTAGCTTCACCATATAAAAAATTTTTATTAGTATAATTATCGTATATAACCGAGTTTTCCACGGAATAATTTTCAATAATAATTTGTTTATTAATTATTCTTTTGTCCATATTAATAAAAATGGCGGATGGGGTGGGATTCGAACCCACGAAGGGAAAACCCTTGCTGGTTTTCAAGACCAGTCCTTTCAACCGCTCAGGCACCCATCCTTAATTTACTTATAGAATAAAATAAACAGAAAATTATGCTATTATTAAATTAAATAAAAAAAACAAAATATGGGATTAAAATTATATTTTACAATTTTTATATTTGTAATAATAACTAGTAATTCAATAGCTAATAAATTAGATTTTCCAGTTTGGTTAGATAAATTTAAGGTTAGAGCTGAAAAAAGTGGTATTTCAAGAAAAACTATTGATGAATCATTAAGTAAAGCAGAAATTCTCCCAAGAGTTATTGAGCTTGATAAGAATCAGCCGGAATTTACACTTACATTAAGTCAATATTTAAAAAATGTTGTTTCTAACAAAAGAAAAAAAAAAGGAATATCTAAAATAAGAGAAAATTGGACTTTGTTAGAAGATATATCTAAAGAATATAATGTTCAACCAAGATTTATAGTTGCGTTATGGGGTATAGAAACAGATTTTGGTAGAATCTCAGGCGGGTTTCCAGTAATAGACTCACTTGTTACACTTGCCTATGACGGACGAAGAGGGGAGTATTTTTCAAAAGAACTTATAAATGCATTAAAAATAATTGACCAGGGACATATTTCTTATGATGAAATGGTTGGATCTTGGGCAGGAGCAATGGGTCAAACCCAGTTTATGCCTTCTAGTTTTTTAAGTTATGCTCAAGATTATAATAATGATGGAAGAAAAGATATTTGGAAATCAAAAGAAGATGCACTTGCATCAGCAGCAAATTATTTATCAAAATTAAAATGGGATAATAATGAGACGTGGGGTAGAGAAGTTAAAGTAAATAATGATTTTAACATAAGTAGCGATGAACTAACATTAAGAAATAAAAAGAAAATTAGTGAATGGCAAATATTGGGTGTTAGAAGAATTGATGGTAGGGATCTACCAAAAAAAAATGTAGGTGGTTATTTAATAAAAATAAATGATAACAATAAAGAAAGATATTTCTTAGTTTATAAAAATTTTAAAAAAATATTAAAATGGAATACATCTAATTATTTTGCTATTGCAGTTGGCATTCTATCTGACTCTATTAATATTGATTAAATGCCAAATGTTCTTTTATTTTTTGTAATTATTTTCATTATTTTTTTTAATTATACATCTTTTACAGAAAGCATAGAATCTAATATTAAATATGAAGTAGGAAAGTCATATAAAATAAAAGGGAAATGGTATTATCCAAAAAATAATTTAGATTATCGTGAAATTGGCATTGCATCTGTTAATTCAAATAAAAAAGAAAATAAAACAAAAAACGGAGAAATTTTTTCAAATAAAAAAATAGTTGCAAAACATAAAACTCTAGCACTCCCAACTATTGCTCGTATAACAAATTTGTATAATGGTTATTCAATAAATGTCAGAATTAATGATAGAGGGCCTAAAAACAATTTTAGAATTATAGAATTATCTAAAAAAACAGCTGATTATCTAAAAATTGATACTAAAGGTTTAGTTGAAGTAAAAGTTATACCTGATTTAACAATGAAAGAGCAAAGAAAATTAAAAAAAATTAATAAATTTGGTAATGATCGAATTATTTTTCCTGATACAACAAATTACTTGGAGTGGCCTAAAATGTTAGATGCTCGTATATTACCTAATGATTTTATTAATAATTATATAAAAGAAAACGATGTCTCTCATACTTTATATGATAGATTTTTTATTAGGTCTACTAATGAAACTTTTTTTGAACAAAGAAAATATTTTGTTATGTATAAATTTTCTGTCAATAATAAATTCCTTTGAATAATTTGAATCTAATAAAGCTTCATGATTATAATAATAATTTCCGTATTAATGATACCATTTGCAATAGTAGAGGAAAGAAGATATTTACTCCCAATATTTCCATTTTTAATTATTCTAGCAACCATTCCCATTCAAAGAGTCACAAACCATGGTCTTAACACATTTAGTTTCAACGAAAACCAGAAGTCAATATTCCTGGTAATAGTTATTGGTGTTGTCCTTCTTCTTTCTAGTACATTTACAATGGGAATAGGAGAGTTTGGTTATGGTTTACCAAATTCAGCTCTTGAACATGAAAAAGTTAAATTTACTGTGTATTTAGTTGAAAATTTTGATGGCAGGATATTGAGAGATGAAGTGGTAGACGATTATCTGGCTTACGTGAATCTTACATCAGACGATAATGATTTTAAAACGTTCAAATCACCGAGAGGAAAGAATCCATATCCTGATCTATACGAACCAGGAAAAGTTGTGCGGATGAGTGTATATGGAAAAACTGTAGAAGAATTGGTTACCAATGGTGAAACTAGAGATCTAAAATACATAGCAATTCTGGAAAAAGGAAGTTACTTTTTTCCATTTCTAAATGACCTGTATTACAATGAAGAAAAATATCCATATATGAAAAAAATTTTTGATTCAAACGAGATGAATTATAAAGAATTTAAGATAAAAGTTTTTGAAATTAACTATCAGAAATTTCATGATCTTAATGGTTAGATAGTGTCTAAATACAATAAAAAAATCGATGCAGACTCGTCTGTAGCTAATTTGGCTCTAGAGGAAGGATTTGAGGTTGGGACGCCTGATCACTGCAGCGGTGGGACTTCAATGCCATTAACCTTCCATGTAGTTTCGTGGTCTCTTTTAAGTCGATT